>Ga0209923_1000072_pt1 | contig 27536 bp, 24 predicted proteins | sample SalPon1_A_H2O_MG_FD_185696 | JGI IMG/M metagenome (GOLD analysis project Ga0209923, IMG submission 185696) | Salt pond water microbial communities from South San Francisco under conditions of wetland restoration - Salt Pond MetaG R1_A_H2O_MG... | ecosystem: Environmental > Aquatic > Non-marine... | reverse complement strand
TGTTTCGTTCGTAGTTCAATACATGCAAGTTCAGATTTACTCCTACATTGAGCTTTTTCCTGATCTGAGCTCCAAAATTGAAGTTCAATGTTGAATTGAAACCCTGTTCTTCTATACGATAACGCTGATCAAAGCTATTAGCGTTCACATTGGATTCATAGAGCGTATTTCCCAGGTCATTAGGGTCGGCCGCATCAAAGAGGAAGGATTCATAACCCAGATAAGCTTCCTGCGTACTGAAACCCAGCGTTTCTCCCAGGAATTGATATCTTTCTTCCAGAGATTCCCCGGAAAGTGGGATGAAAACATCTAATGCATTACCATTCGCTCTGTTAAGGAAATAAGTATCGATGGACTGTTGGTTCACACCACTAACCAGCATATCGTTGTTTAAGCTCTTATTCCTATCATAATTGATCCCAAAGCTCAATTTATTAGCTAATGCATTAACATTGTTCGTTTCAAATACGAATATCAAACCAGCTTGATTAAGATCGAACCTGGCTGCCCTTTCTTTAGTGGTCTGTCCTGAGAAAGTCGCATCATTGGTCACTGTGGAAAGGTCAAGTGTCAGAGAGGCATGGTTGGTAAGGAAAACCGCGGATCCAGCTGGGTTCTTTTTTAAAGCGGATAGATCGCCTCCTAATGCTCCAAAAGCGCCGCTCATTCCTACATATCTACCAGTGCCGCTGATATCCGAACTATTGAAACGTAAAGCATCTATAAGTCCCTGCCCTTTGGTGGTAAATGGTATGACCAAACTTATGATCAGGATATAAAAGGCCTTTTCTAGCTTATTGATCGCTAATGAACGCATATTAGATCTATTTATGAATTTATGTTATCGTCTTCTTCTTGATGAGGATGATGAACTGCTCGATGAAGATGAGCTCCTTGTACTTGAACTTCTTCTAACACCTGAAGAGCGGGAAGAAGAAGTATTGGATGACCTGTTTACCCTTGATCGTGTTGAAGACCTGTTACTTCTATAGCTTCTACTTATGTTGCCTGCTCTTCTGATGCTACTTGAATTTCTGTAGGATGATCTTGAACCTCTGGAACTTCTACGTGCGTTCACACCATTGGGATTCCTTATTGATCCTCTGTTATCAGATCTAATGTATCTGGTGTCACTCGAGCGAGCACTTCTTCTAATTCTATCGTTATCAGAAGATCGTGAACTTCTTACGTACCTGTCCGAACGGTCCGCTCTTCTTTGGTTCGATCGATTCGTTCTGTCCTGATTCGACCGGTTGCTTCTTCTATCAAGGTTAGACCGAACACCATTATTCCTATAATTGTAACTGCTCCTTGAACCGTAGCTCGTGTAGGCTAAACCATTGCGACGCCCAATATTATAGGCAATGCGGTTACGACCATAGATATAGGGTGACCAGAATCCGTTATAACCTGCAAAACCTCCATAATATGGACCAAATCCATATCCAAAATAGGGTCTGTAGAATGGATTATAGAATCCAAAACCAGGATTGACCCAATTATTAAAACCAAATCCGAAGTTTCGTCCATAGAAACCAAAACCTCTGTTGAACGGTCGGTTGAATCCACCATACCAACTCCAGTTGTTAAAGCCCCAACCTGTGTTATAAACATTGAGGTTTACGTTGGAGGTTTGTGTTCCCCAACCGCCGTGACCATTGGACTGGTAACGTTGGTCATTTTGCTCGTCATATACAATGTCCTTTTTTTGAGCCGTTGAATCTTCAGAGGTATAATTGTCCACGTTCGTGAAAACATCATTGTTCTGTTCTCTCGCCTTTGATATTAGCTTAGCTTGTTTATCAAAATAACTTTCACCTACTTGTTCATTCGTGTTATCACCATTTTTGCTCTGCTGATATTGCTCATTGTCATTTGAAGATACCATGTTTTGTTCAGATGAGCTCTTTTTGCTTACTTTACTGGAATAAATACCATCATCATAACTGCTTACATTGTCATAAGAACTACAAGAGGTAATTAAAACCACGCTCAGGGTCGCTAAGGATAGCTGAAACCCTTTTTTCAATTGTTTTTTTGTGTAATACATAATATGTGGTTTTTGATTATACGTTATTCAAATTTAATTAGATTTGCCGAATATCTAATTTCATTTATAATAATAACAACATTTATGCCAAATACATTTAACAATGGCTAGATCACTAACTAAAAGAGCTCAGGATTATTCAAAATGGTATAATGAGCTGGTTGTAAAGGCTGACCTCGCAGAAAATTCAAGTGTAAGAGGCTGTATGGTCATCAAGCCTTACGGTTATTCCATCTGGGAGAAAATGCAAGCTGAGCTGGATAAAAAGTTCAAGCAAACTGGACACGAGAACGCTTATTTCCCTTTGTTCGTACCTAAGAGCCTTTTTGAGGCCGAAGAGAAGAACGCTGAAGGTTTTGCCAAGGAATGTGCAGTGGTGACCCATTATCGACTTCAGACAGATCCTGAAAAGGCAGGTAAGCTTCAAGTGGACCCTAATTCTCGCTTAGAAGAAGACCTTATAGTGCGACCTACTTCTGAAGCCGTAATCTGGCACACTTACAAAAAATGGATAGAGTCCTATCGAGACTTACCGATCAAGATCAATCAATGGGCTAATGTTGTTCGCTGGGAAATGAGGACTCGGTTGTTCTTAAGAACGGCGGAGTTCCTGTGGCAAGAAGGACATACCGCCCATGCTACCAGAGATGAAGCCCTTGAGGAAACAAAGCAAATGATCAATGTTTATGCTCGATTTGTAGAGGATTTTATGGCCATCCCGGTCATAAAAGGAACGAAAACCGCAGGAGAAACCTTTGCTGGAGCCGTAACCACATATTGCATAGAGGCTTTGATGCAAGATGGAAAAGCACTCCAGGCAGGTACTTCTCATTTTCTGGGTCAAAATTTTGCTGATGCCTTTGATGTAAAATTCACTACGAAAGAAGGAAAATTAGAAAAAGTATGGGCGACAAGTTGGGGCGTTTCCACGAGATTGATGGGAGCTTTGATCATGACACATAGCGATGATAACGGTCTGGTCCTTCCGCCTAAACTTGCTCCTCATCAGGTAGTGATCGTTCCGATCTATCGTTCAGATGAGCAACAAGAAGAAGTCGTTAAAAAAGCTAAGTCCATCAAAGAGCAACTCGAGTCTGCAGACATACGCGTGAAACTGGATGACAGGGATACACACAAACCTGGATGGAAATTTGCCCAATACGAGCTTAAAGGTGTGCCTCTAAGAATAGCGATCGGCCCTAAAGACCTGGAAAACGATACTGTTGAACTTGCCAGAAGAGATACTCTGTCAAAGGAATTCGTCGGTCAAAAAGAACTAGTAAAGGTTGTTGAAGATAAACTAGAAGATATCCAAAAGACACTCTTTCAAAAAGCTGGACAATATCGTGACGAGCATATTACAGAAGTTGATAATTTTGAGCAGTTCAAGGAGGTACTTGAACAAAAAGGGGGTTTTCTATCTGCTCATTGGGATGGTACTCAAGCTACTGAAGATAAGATCAAGGAGCTCACTAAAGCCACGATAAGATTAATACCAATTGATGAGAACGCAAAACCAGGAGAATGTGTCCTCACGGGTAAACCCTCTAAACAAAGAGTGCTTTTTGCTAAAGCTTACTGATGTAGCAGGGCTTTAAAGCTCGTTTCGATCCTTTCCAGGTTCTCATCGGTCATGTTCGAGCCTGAAGGTAAGCATAATCCGTTTTTAAAGTAATCATCACAAATACCATTGCCATAGTAATTATGGTCCTGATAAATAGGTTGTAAATGCATAGGTTTCCACAGCGGTCTTGACTCTATGTTCTTTTCATTAAGCGCGTTCATGATTGAATCCTTGCTCAAGCCAAGTGTGTTGTCTGGCCGTATATAAATAACGCTCAACCAATTATTGCAGAACACTTCTTTCTGATTTGTTTCGAAGACTTCTATTTCTGGAACTTCTTTGAATAAATCCTTGTAGAATTGATTGATATTTCTCCTGATCCTTACATGATCATCCAGTACTTCCAGTTGACCGCGACCTACACCGGCGCACAAGTTGCTTAGTCGATAATTAAAACCGATCTGCGAGTGCTGATAATGTGGCGCTGGATCCTTGGCTTGTGTCGCCAGAAAGACTGCATTTTGTTTAGAAGCCTGGTCCGGACAAATAATAGCGCCGCCACCGCTTGAGGTGATGATCTTATTTCCATTGAAAGATAAAATGCCACGATCGCCAAAGCTACCACAGAATTTATTTTTATAAGTGGACCCTAGCGCTTCTGCAGCGTCTTCTATGACCGGGATGTCATATTTTAGGGCTATTTTATGGACTTCATCTACTTTATAAGGAACACCATATAAATGAACGGCTAAGATAGCTTTAGGTTTCTTTCCCTTTTCTATAAGGTCTTGGATCGCATCTTCCATTGCAACTGGATCAATATTAAGCGTATCTTTTTCGCTATCTATGAAAACCGGAGTAGCCCCTTGATAAATGATGGGATTGGTCGTGCCAACGAAGGTGAAGCTCTGGCAAAGTACAATATCATTTTTATCGACACCTAATTGGACTAGTGCTAAGTGTATGGCAGCCGTACCACTACTCAGGCTTGCTATCTTCTTTTCCGTATGCAGATATTTTTGTAGCTCTTGTTCAAAACCATTTACGTTCGGTCCCAGTGGAGCAATCCAATTTTCATCAAATGCTTGCTGGACATAATGTTCCTCACGGCCACCCATATGAGGAGAAGATAACCATATCTTGCTAAGTTTATCAGTCATTAACAATGAATTTGACCGTAAATATACTTAATATTCGATTTCAATAAAACAGACCTGTAAAAGGATTCTTATCGGTTGCAAAAGAAAAGAGCAAATCGATTTAGGATGCTAACTTGCAGCCTTTAATGGATTAAAGCTAGATTTGTTCAGGGCTTTAGCAGCGTAAGACTTTGTGACCTTTAATTTATTTTCTCCACTATCGGGCATATTGAACATCGCATCAGTTAGAATTGTTTCGCAAATGGAACGAAGCCCTCTTGCACCTAATTTATATTCCAGGGCTTTCTCTACGATATAATCTAAAGCACCACTGGTCATCTCGAATTTGATGTCATCCATTTGGAAGAGCTTTTCATATTGTTTGATAATGGCATTCTTAGGCTCGGTCAAGATTTGCTTTAGTGTAGCTTTATCCAATGGGTCCATATATGATAACACAGGCATTCTGCCCACGATCTCTGGTATAAGACCGAAATCTTTCACGTCCTTTGGGATGATGTATTGTAAGGTTTCATCATCAGTAATGTTTTGCTTGGATTTTGATGCACCATAGCCAACAGCTTGCATGTTCAAACGCTTTGATATGACTCTTTCAATACCATCAAAAGCACCACCTGCAATAAAGAGGATATTTTCCGTATTTATTTCAATGAACTTCTGATCGGGATGTTTACGACCTCCTTTGGGCGGTACATTTACCGTTGTCCCTTCAAGCAGTTTTAATAAAGCTTGCTGAACACCTTCACCACTTACGTCTCTGGTGATGGATGGATTATCACTCTTTCTGGCTATTTTGTCTATTTCATCAATGAAAATGATACCTTGTTCCGCTTTTTCTTTGTCGTAATCCGCGGCAGCAAGGAGTTTTGTGAGTATCGTCTCTACATCTTCCCCAACATAACCCGCTTCAGTAAGTATCGTTGCATCAACTATCGCGATAGGTACGTTGAGCATTTGAGCGATGGTCTTGGCCATTAAGGTTTTACCGGTACCGGTCTTACCTACCAGGACAACATTGCTTTTCTGTATTTCTATGTCATCGTTAGATGCCGGCTGAAGTAATCTTTTGTAATGATTATACACGGCAACGGACATTACCTTTTTCGTGTGGTCCTGACCAATGATATATTGGTCCAAAAAATCCTTAATTGCCTTTGGTTTGCTGATATCAAGGTTTTCCTTTATGTTCACTGTCTTTTCGGTCTTGGTCTCTTCTAAGACGATACCGTGCGCTTGCTCGATACATCTATCGCATATATGTGCATCAAGACCAGCTATCAGTAAATTGGTCTCTGATTTCTTTCTACCGCAAAATGAGCACTCCAAATCTTTTTTAGCCATGTTTATTCGCGTTCTAAAATTTCATCGACCATACCATATTCTTTTGCCTGTTTGGCGTCTAACCAGAAATCACGATCTCCATCATCATAGACCTTATCGTAATCCTTCCCAGTATGTTTAGCAATGATCTTATACAATTCTTCTTTCAGACCGATGATCTGATTAGCGGTAATCTCTATATCATCAGCTTGACCCTGCGCGCCTCCCATCGGTTGATGTATCAACACTCTGGAATGGGGAAGTCCACTTCTTTTACCGTCTTCACCGGCGCAAAGTAAAACTGCTCCCATTGATGCTGCAACACCAGTGTTGATCGTAGCTACATCCGGTTTTATGAACTGCATGGTATCATAGATACCTAAACCAGCATAAACGCTTCCTCCAGGAGAGTTTATATAGATTTGGATATCCTTTGTAGAATCGGTGCTCTCTAAGAACAACAATTGTGCTTGTATGATGTTAGCTACCTGATCATTTATCGCCGTGCCCAGAAAAATGATCCGGTCCATCATCAATCTTGAAAAGACGTCCATGGCTACCGCGTTCATTTGTCGTTCCTCTATTATATTAGGGGTCATTGCCATAGGAGTCATGCTTGTGACCACCTGATCAAAGTAATTTGGGTTTATTCCCTGGTCCTTTGTGGCATATTTTTCGAATTCTTTTCTTATATCCATGGTAATATTATCTATTTCAACAAAATTAGGACAAATCAAACGCTCATCCGTCAATATTTTATTAAAGTTAAAGTACTTATTCAGCAGAGGTGTCGGAAGTTTCTTTTTCTTCTTCCTTATCGTTCTTTTGAGCGTAAGCTATATCAATGAACTCTTTGTAAGTAACCTCTTTTTCATTGATCGGCAACTTCTCTTTGAAGAAGTCTAACAATTTCTTACTTAAAGCCTGATCTTCCATTTGCTTTTTCTGCTCTTCTTGCTGGAGAAGGGTTTGGCTTAGCTGTTCAACCTGATCTTCGGGTAGATTTCCCTGACCATATTGTGCCATTTGAGCCTTTAAGGCTTCTTTGGCGGTTTCTTTAAGGTCCTCTTGGGTTACACTGATATCATGGTCTTCTTTGATCTTGGATTCTATCAATTGATAACGGATTCCCTTCTTATTATCTTCAAATTCCTTGTCCGCTTCTTCCTGACTGATATCCTTATCGTTCGAGAACCTGAGCCATTTTTTGAGGAAATTTTCCGGTAGTTCAAAGTCTGTATGTTCTATTAAGAATTCTGTTGTATCATTAAAGAACTTTTGCTCGGATTGTTGCTTGAACTGTCCTTCGATTTGTTCTTTGATCTGTTTTCTGAACTCGTCTTCGGTTGATACTTTTCCTTCACCCAAATATTTATCAAAAAGCTCCTGGTTTAATTCCGCCGGTACGGTCTCATTGATCTCTGTGATCTCAATGCTCAGGTTACCTTCAAGTGCTTTATAATTTTCTGTAGAAATGCCCAGTAACGATTGGGCTACATTTTCATTTTCGAGGAGAGCATTAGCCTTTACGCTGATGACATCACCAACTTTAGCACCCTTGAACTGTTCGTGATGTTCTTTGTTGATACTGTCCAGACTGAAGGTGCTTTCTTTATCAACGCTTTCGTCTGATGACCTAATGGTGGATACTATCGTAGAATTGCTACCCACTTTTTCGTGAGTTTCTAGCCTGCCGAACTGCTTTTGTACCATACTCACCTGTTCGTCTATCATCTCTTTATCAGCTACGATCTTGTAGTAGTCCAACTTATCATTCGGGTTCAAGTTGGGAGCTATGGATGGATACATTCCTATTTCGAACTTGAACTCTAAAGGTTCCCTGTCCCAGGACATTTTTTCATCATCTACGGGAATAGGTCCACCTAAGAGAGCTAACTTCTCTTCCTGAACAAACCTTTGAAGCTCATCATTGACCATTTTGTTAACCTCGTCTGCTCTTACGGCTTCACCGTATTGTTTGCGCAACATACCCATTGGGACCTTGCCTTTTCTAAAGCCTGGTATATTGGCTGTTTTTCGGTAATCTTTTAAAGTTTTTTCAACTTTCGGCTCGTAATCATCTTTATTTAATTGGATCTTAATGATGGCATTAAGGTCATCAACTTGCTCCTTAGTTGTGTTCATCGTGTGATTTTTAAGAATTTGCAAAAATAAGGTTTATTTGATCGCCTGCAAAATAAAGCCGTCGCTTATTCGCCTAATCATCAATAACCCTCACCTTGTCCTTCTGAACTATTATTCCTCCTTTGTTCTTCTTTTTGTTGATTGAAGCGATAAACGAAGTTCATCGTTATTTGTCTTTCACGCCATTGGAATTCACTCACTGAACGGAATTCATCAGTAATGGTCACTCGATCCCTTACCCTTGAATTGAAAAGGTCTCTAACGTTTAGTGAAACCGTCGCCCGATCATCAAAGAGGTCTTTGCTGAGTGCTAAATTTAAGGAAAGTATGGATTCTGTTTCGGTTTGGGCATTTTGGCGTGGCCCTCTAAAAAATCCGTTTGTTTGCCACTGTATCTTATAAGGCAGGTCTACTTTTGTGCTTAACCTTGCAAAGAAGCTTTCATTCTCTGCGCCAAAATCCGTTCCATTAAAACTACCTTCTGAAATGAACTTGAAATAATTTATACTTCCGTTCACTCTTAGCCATTCAGTAGGATTGGATATTAAACCAACCTCAGCACCATATCTTTCATTGGTGGATAGGTTGATAGGGATCGAGCGGATTATGGGTATGCCATCCACCGTTGTTTGACCGGTATCTTCCTGTATACGTTCAAAAGATTCAGTTTCCCTCTGATAATAGACGGATCCGGTAAAAGTATATTTTTCCCATTTCCTTAAGTAACCCAGGTCGATAGCATCTGCGAATGCAGGTTGCAAGCTGGGATTTCCCTGGAAGATGCTGGTCCTACTGGAACGTGATGGAAAAGGGTTGACGTACCATCCGCGTGGTCTGTTGATCCTGCGATTGTACCCCAGTGTCATATTCTCATCTTCCCTGAATTCATAAGTAAGGTTCAAAGTAGGGAAGAAGTTCGCGAAATTATTGTCAAAGTTCAAATCTATGTCATCACCTAATATCTCCTGAAGGTTGCTATTATCACCTATGGGCGTGGTCTTTCCCTTAAGTTGCGTATGTTCAAACCTCAATCCAGCTAAAAAGGAGAATTTGCCGAACTTATCTCCATACTGGAGATAGGCAGCAGTTACGTTCTCATCATAATCAAAGATGTTAGATATATCTTCATCGAGGGCGAGCTCACCGTTCTCATTAAGCGTTTTGAGTCTAAAATCTGTGACCTCGTTCTCATAGCTTCCCCTAAATCCGGCTTCGAACTGTGCTTCGCCCATAGGTCTTACATAATCTGCTTGTAGGAGTATATCCCTTTCATCGTTCACTTCAACGATATCATCCTGAGCGATCAGCTCTTCATCCGGCTGAAGCTCATTTTCCTCGATAAGTGTTGTGGCGGTTTCATCATCAATAGAATACTGTGCGTCAGCGGTAAGTTTATGACCTTCATCATCATAGCGTTTCTCATAATTAAAGGAAACCTGATGACTTTCTTCTTCCTCTATTTCATCTTCTATCCTGAGGGTTTCACTCTCTAAATTACCATCTATGAAGCGATTTGTACTATTGAACGTTCTATCCGTATCATCGCCGACCCTTCCAAAATAGCTCAAGGTCACTTCTGTTGAATCATTGATAAAATAAGTGGTTCCACCATTAAAGTTGAAATTTTCTCTGTCTCTATTGTAGTCGCGTTTTTCTTTTATCCGATCAAAGGAAGCAGAATCAGAGGCGAAGAAATTTTCAAAGGTGGCGTTTCCGGGCGGTTTTCTTCGAGAATAACCAAGGGTGGTAAAGAAATTGAACTTATCTGTCCTGGCATTAGCATTAATGGAGATGCCGTTGTTCAGCGGATCTCCTATATTCGTCCTGATAGATCCGTTTAATCCTAGTGTCTTTTCCCTTTTTAAGACGATATTGATAATCCCAGCGGTCCCAGCGGCATCATATCTTGCCGATGGACTAGTTATAACCTCTACTTTTTCAATAGCGTCTGCTGGTAATTGTCTAAAAACATCTGTAGAACCATAACCGGCGATGGCAGAAGGTTTTCCATTGATAAGGATCCTTACATTATCATTTCCTCTTAAGCTTATTGCCCCATCAACATCAACCGCTATTGAAGGTACATTAGCTAAAGCATCCGATACTGTTGCTCCACTGGTAGTCAAATCTTTACCTATGTTGTAAATTTTCTTATCAAGACGAACGTCTAATTCTGTTGTTTTTGCTTCGACAACTACTTCATCTAAATTATCAGCTTTAAATTTTAGTGCTATTGTTCCAAAATCCTTATCTGCGTCAATTTTAATATTATCGTAGTTTTTGGGTTGAAATGAAATATACTCTACCTTTATATCATAAACACCTTTTGGAATTTCTAATTTGAATTGCCCATTTTGATCAGTAACGCCACCTTCTACGGTATCATCAGAATCTGATTTATTTATGGTAATGGTAGCATATTCTAAAGGGAAGTCCTGTGACTTGTCTATTACTTTACCGCTTATTTCATATTGTTGTGCCAAGGAAGTGGTCCCCATCATTAGGAAAATCAACAATATCAATAATCGTCTCATAAAACTGTTTATTGCTTTAAGACTTCCTATATTCGATAAAGTTGAAAAGGGATTTAGTTAATCCTAAGTTAATGCTTTAGATCCTGGATACTAATGTTGATCGGGTGACGACCGGTCACTTTTTTTTGTGATAGCAAGAAGCGCGGATTGACCAACGCTTAACATAAGACTGAACAATAAAGCCCACCAGAAACTATCTACTCTAAAACCCTTTACTAAACTATCACATATAAGGATAATGATGGCGTTAATGACCAGCAGGAATAGACCAAAGGTAAAGACAGTGACGGGAAGTGTGAAGAGGACTAGGACCGGCTTTACGAAAATATTGAGCAAAGCGATGACCGTAGCGACAACGATTGCCGTTATGAAACTGCTCACATATACTCCTCCTAATATATTAGAAAAGGTAACGACTAAGATAGCAGAAACGATCAGGTGAAGTATGGTTTTCATAGCTTTTAAAAATCGATCTCAATATTAAAGATTACAAATGAAATAAAAAAACCATCCTGATAAGATCATCAAGATGGTTGATAAGGTCGTATTGGAAATAAATGCTATTGCGCTACATTGTTACTTGGAGTAATCCCTTTATAGTCACCGATCTCAACAACCGGTATGGTGGAGCCATATTGGGCATTAATAGCTTCAATAGCTCTATTGCTTATCAGCGCGTTTCCTTTAGGGGTCAAATGAATTCCATCCAGGGAAAAGCTATCACCGATCACGAATTCGCTGGTTAAAGTTCCGCCGTTGTAAGGGATTCCACCTTCGTTCACTTGCGTAAGAATAGCATTTACATCTACAAAGGCAAGTTCGTTCTGTTGAGCGATCCCGGCTATGGTCTCATTATAGGCGTTCGTCGCCATTTGCACCTTGTTTTGTTCTTCTGAAGTGAGCACATATTGATCACCAAGAGGAACAGTGACCCCGTTGATCAGCGTTGGATCATCATTTACTGTTGTTCCAATGAAGCTAGCGGCGGTCAGAGGAATTAGATCAGAGCTGTTAGCTTGTCTAAGCTGACCTAAAGTCTGAGCCGTTTGTGGGTCCAGATTAAATGGTGGTCCCTGTAATATCGTTGTTAGGTCAGTGAGGTTTTCATCTCGTATCGTTACAAAATTATCACCTTCAGAAAAGCTGATCTGTCGCTGTTGCACTTCATTCTGAGAAATGATACCTGCTTGCGCTAAACCACCTAAGATCTGAGTGTTGTATAAATTGAATTGAGCGTTCAATTGAGCTGCTGTTTGTTCATTCAAAGGAACAGCCTGAACTGGAACGACCTGAAAAAATGGGATGGACGTAACATCTGGAATGTTGAACAAAACACCGCCAGAAGCAGATTCGTTCAAACTATTGACCAATCCGCTGTAAACTTGAGCGAAAACATTCGGGTCTGTAATATCATCCGGTCCATAAGTGGACGGATCCGTATTTCCGGTTTGGTCTTCTCCGGCACCACCGTTGGTCGCATAGCCCAGAACATCATTATTACCTATCCATAATGAGAAAAAGCTTGGATTTTGAGCCACCGCATCTTCTATAACACTAGCATCTGGTGAAGATGCGAACCTTACGAAATAAGGATTTGCAGCTGTAGGCAAATTAGCCGCATTACCGTAACCGTTCAACGTTAGTTCAAAGCTTCTTGCACCTGGAACGCCTACATTATTAAAAGAACCGCTTAGGGTGTTCGTCACTTCAGTAGTTGGGTTTCCTGCCAATTCAGCAGGTGCCGGATTTCCTTGCTCATCAACGGCTAGGACAAGACGATTTTGCGCTATTTTTTGACCATTGAACAAAAGTCCGCCAAGGTCGTCATTCATCAGCGGTTGGTTAAATTCACCACCACCGACAAATTCAAATTGACCGGCCATAATGTTCGGAAATGCGCTCATTTGGCCTGAACGATAAAGAGCGCCGTCCATAAAACCTGCGGTTAGAGAGTTTCCTACGGCAACAAAATTACTGAAGTCAGTATTCCCGCTTTCATAGATCCGATCATCTTCAACAGAAGGGTCCAATTCTGGTTCACAGCTACTTATTAATATTAAAATAGATGAAAGAATCAAGGATATTTTTAAGTATGTACTTTTCATAGGATTATAGATTATAAGTTAAACCAATACCAGGAAGGAAGGCATTAGAATTATATGTACCTTCAAATGGAGCCTCTTGTCCATTTACGGTATATGGATCATAAGAGGTGTCTACTTCTTCAAATCTGACATAAAGGAAGGAAGCATCTATCGCGATCTTATCATTGACCTGATAGGAGATACCTCCCGTAAATCCATTTGCATCATTTCTTGGTGTTTCAGGAGCAAAGAAGCCATCTCTTACTGGTGATTCATCCAGATAATAACCTGTTCTTAATGTCAGATTTTCCAATGCTTTGTATTGCAATCCGAACCTGTAAGTTGAGGCTGATTTGTAATTTCGAGGGTTGATGGAGTTTGGTACACTAGGATCTTCAAAATCTATGTCTAGCGACTCGTAGACGTTCCAAAAAATTCTATTATAATCAAAAGCGAAAAGCCATTTATCATTGAACTCATAAGAAGCACCTATGGTTAATTCTGCCGGAAGAGGAAGTTCTGCTTGAAATCCCATAACGGTATTTGCCGGTGTTAATGGTGAATTAGTAAAATTGCTAAATGTAGCATCACCATTTTCTGAAGATAATATAATTTCAGAACGATAATTGATTCCTGCCTTAAATTTCTCGCCTGGTGTTATCAGCATAGACGCACTCCAACCCCAATTTGTAACGCCAGAGTCATCAATGGTGACGTTAGAACGGTTTCCTTCTAAATCTGTTAAAGAACGGTCTGCATTTCTATTGAAATTCACATTACCAGTAACAAAAATAGGACCTCCACCAATGCTTACTTCATCTGATAAACGTATTGAGATTAAAGGTTGAACAAAAATACTTTCTAAGTTAATGTCATTCACTAAATGTGATCCTGCCCAATCTTTTTCCCATTCCACGCTACTTCCATAAGGCGTGTAAACTGCAAGTCCAGCGGTGAATGTTTCATTGATCTTATATGATATATAAGCATGAAAAGGTGTTCCCAGTCCACTATCAGTTTCAGAGAATTGACCTGTTTCCTGGTTTTGCCATTTCGTTTGTGAAAGAACGCCTGTAAATCCAACGGAAACATTAAGTTGTCCCTCTAAATGGGAAAGTCCTGCCGGGTTAAAGAAAGCTAATTCTGCCGAGTTGACAACAGCTACTCCGGCATGTCCCATCGCAAGAGCCCTTTGACCCTGGGCAGCCACACGATAACCTCCGGCGTAGATCGAGGCTGTGCTAAGCATGAAAAGACATGCCAAAAATAATTTTTTCATAAGAAGCTTTTTGATTTATGTATTTAGAATTTAGCTTACAAATTTATTACAATTCCTTAATAATACAATGAAAAAAATATTGATTTATTAATAATGTTCACTCAATGTACTTATCTACTTCTTCAAAAAAGGTGTCGGGTTGCTCTGCATGTACCCAGTGGCCTGCATTCTCTACTATTTGAACCCTTGCTTGTGGGAAATGATGAAATATTTTTTTTTCATCAGAAGCCTTGATATAATCTGAAGTTCCTCCTTTTATGAAAAGTACGGGACCATTATAAATAAGCTCATCAGCTAATCCCTGACCGATCTCCTCTAAATTCTCCTGAACGGCCTTTAAGTTCAACCTTAATTTCAGTTCATTCTCATCCGTTCTGTATAGGTTCTTGAGCAGGAATTGACGAATACCTACTTCATCTATTTTATTGCTTAACAACTTATCTGCTTCTTTCCTTGATGTAAGTTTATGATCGTCTAACAAGGATAGAGCGTTCAATATGTTAACATGATGTTTCGGGTAGTATCTGGGAGCGATATCCACCACGATGAGCTTTGTCACAAGTTCAGATTTTGAAGTGGCCAATTGCATAGCAACCTTTCCACCCATAGAATGTCCTATCAAAATACAATTTTCTATTTTTTGTTCGTTCAGATAGTTTTTAACATCCTGTGTCATTACCTGATAGTTGAAAGTATCATCATGAAAGCTTCTGCCATGGTTCCGCATGTCCAATAAATGAACACGGTATCTTTTCTGAGCCCATTTTTTTCCTAAGCTTTTCCAGTTATCTCCCATTCCCAGGAAACCATGTATGACGACCAGGTCTTTTCCCTCGCCAAATCGGTTAGCGTGTATGATCTTCATTTTAATTTATTTAGATATTGACTAATGACCTTGGATAATCCTTCATAAAGTGATTCAGCAATAAGCGCATGACCTATGGAAACTTCATCAAGTTGAGGGATGTTCTCAGCGAAATACTCAATGTTGTTAAGGCTCAGGTCGTGACCAGCATTGATGCCCAGGCCTGAACGAGCGGCCACATCAGCTGATTCCTTGTAACGGGCAATGGCCTTTTCAGCATTCTCATCATAATTGCTGGCATAGGATTCCGTATAAAGTTCTATTCTGTCCACTCCGGTTTTTAAGGCGTTTTCTATTTGTTCAGGAACTGGATCGACGAAAATTGAAGACCTGATACCATAACGGTTTAGTTCGCCGATGACCTCTTTCAAGAATTCGTGGTGCTTTACGGTATCCCAACCGGAATCAGAGGTTAGTTGATCTACCGTATCAGGAACTAATGTAACTTGATGTGGTTTAACCGTGGTCACCAGATCCATGAAAGACTTTACAGGATTACCTTCTACATTGAGCTCTGTGGTGATTACTTCCTTTAATTGGAGGACATCATCATATCTTATGTGGCGTTCATCAGGTCTTGGATGAACGGTTATGCCCTGCGCTCCAAATGATTCTATTCTCTTTGCCGCCAGAACGACATCCGGGATGTTTCCACCTCGGGCATTCCTCAATGTAGCGATCTTATTGATGTTAACGCTTAATCTTGCCATATTTCACCCTTAAATGATAATAATCCGCTAAAATAAAACGTATTTGCTGATGTGGTCTAAAAAATTAGTTATTTTGCGTATGAAATATTGATGTATGATATTACAGCCTATTAAATCTGATAATACTATAGTTCTGGATGATACCGTTAGCCAATGCCTGAACAAGATCAACAAACAACAGTCGAACTATCTACCTGTCATTGACGGGCCGCTTTACATTGGATGCCTGGAAAAGGATGATCTGCTTGTTGCTGATATTGATAAGTCTATAAGGGATGTGAGATATTTGATAAAAGATTGTTCCATTAATGTTAAGGATGGAATGCTGGACATGCTCAAGAAATTCGCTGATTTTGAAGCTGAGTTGTTGCCTGTCATCAATTCTAAGAGAGAACTACAGGGAAATTATCTACTGGAAGACTTGCTCATAGATTTCAGGGATACGCCCTTCTTTGACCATGATGGAGAAGAATTGAGGCTTCAAAAGAAATCCGATGAATTTTCTTATAGTGAGCTATGTCAAATAATAGAATCCAATAACGCACAAATCTCCGGTATGTTCACTTCTAAGATAAAGAACGATGTGGTGGAGGTCCAATTAAAGATAAAGACCAATGGACTGAACAATGTCCTGGAGAATCTCAGACGCTATGAATATACCGTAATGAGCGACCATCAGCAGGATAAGCATCAAGAAAAAGTAAAGGAAAGCTCCGCATATCTTAGTCACTTCTTAAACATTTGAACATGAAGATCGGTATATACGGTCAATTTTTCTATCCGGTCACCGGAAAGTTCCTAGATCAGCTATTTGATGTTATCCATGAAAAAAACATCGAATTTTCCATAGAGCGTGGCTTTAAGAAGATATTGATAAAAAAAAAGATGTTAAAAGATGCCGCAAGCATCCCTGTTTTTAACAACCTAGATGAAAGTTTTGACCTTTTTTTTAGCATAGGTGGTGACGGTACGATCCTGAGTTCGCTAAATTTTTTGGAGGATTATTCTATACCGGTCATTGGTATCAATTCTGGCAGGTTAGGCTTTCTGGCCAGCATCCATGATCAGGAGATCAAGCAAGTATTACACAAGATATTTGATAATGAGTTCAAGATATCAGAGAGAAGTCTTTTAGAACTGAACACTTCTCCGCAGACCAATATTCATAGGCGTTTAGCCCTGAACGAGATAGCTTTGAGCAGAAAGGACACCACTTCCATGATCACCATCAGGACCTGGCTGGACGATGAGTTTGTTTGCGCCTATTGGGCAGATGGTCTGATGATATCCACGCCAACTGGTTCTACGGGATATTCCTTAAGCTGTGGTGGCCCTATCATTACGCCCGATACCAGTGCCTTGGTCCTCACGCCAGTAGCTCCCCACAACCTGAACGCAAGACCGCTGATCTTTCCTGATAACGTCAGTATAAAATTACAGGTAGAGACACGTTCCCAGCACTATATGGCCTCAGCAGACTCTTATATATCTACGCTCACACCGGATGTTACCATTGAAGTGAAGAGGTCATCACAGACCATTAAGCTTGCGCTTTTAGAAGGCGATAGCTTTTTAAGTACACTCCGTAAGAAATTGCTTTGGGGAGAAGATCAACGTAATTAAGACAATAATCTAACTAAAGATAAGTTTAACAAATGGAAATCACCAATTTGTTGGGTGATCATATTTGTTATATTTGCAAACTTTTTAAGTTATATGAAGCTTAAATCAATCATCCTTTTTGCTATGGTGCTTTTTGCGAACATCTCAACATCTCAAACTTACGAAATAGGACTGACTACAGGAGGGACGAATTTTGTAGGTGATGTTGGTTCTGAATCATTCACCAGTCCAGATGATTATATATCTCGAGCTCAGCTCTCTGGTGGTTTTTTGTTCCGTTGGAATAGAAGTGATAGACATTCCTTCAGGTTCACTGCCATGCGATTTAGGACGTCAGGTTATGACAGCACAGCAGATGATAGGGCAAGGTCAAGCAGAGGTTTGTCCTTTACAACAGATATAACTGAATTCTCCGTTGGCATCGAATTTACTTTCTGGGAATTTGATCTTAATAAGTTTGGAAATCCTTTTGCACCTTATTTATACACTGGTCCAGCCTATTTTTTATCGAACCATCAGCGGTTAGAAAATGACGAACTAACAAAAGGAGATACTTTGTCTAGCTTCGCCATTCCCATGGTACTAGGTGTAAAGTACAGATTTGCTTTCCATTGGTTGATATCGGCAGAGTTTGGTGCCAGATACACATTCACAGATAACCTGGATGGCAGTACACCTTCAGAAATAGACTCTGAACTGGAAGACCAGGATTTCGGGAACTTGAACTCTAATGATTGGTATTTGTATTCAGGGATCAATTTGACCTATACCTTTGGAAGGAAACCTTGTTATTGCAATTTTTGATGGATTACCAAAAAGAGATCTTAAAGAAGCCCATCCCTGGACATATTGCCATAATCATGGACGGTAATGGAAGATGGGCGAAAAGAAAAGGCCTCTTTAGGGTTTCTGGTCACGAAAAAGGGACGAAGACCGTAAAAAAGATAGTAGAGGTCGCAGTTGAGTTCAAGGTAAAGTATCTCACGCTATTTGCCTTTTCTTCTGAAAACTGGAATAGACCAAAGCGAGAGGTAGATATACTGATGAACCTGCTCGTTACCACACTCAAGAAAGAGCTTAAGACCTTTAAGGATAACAAGGTGAAACTTACTTCCATAGGCAATATAGGATCATTACCCGACAAAGCACAGCAAGAACTACAATATGTAAAAGACGCCACAAAGGAGAATGAAAACATGTGCCTAATATTAGCCCTGAGCTATGGAAGCAGGCACGAACTTACCTGTGCTTTCAGGCAGATAGCCGATAAGGTTAAGAATAATGATGTCGCATCGAAAGATATTGATGAGCAGATGATCAGCGAGCATTTGTTTACCTCAGACCACCCGGATGTGGACCTGCTTATCAGGACAAGTGGAGAACAACGTATCAGCAATTTTCTTTTATGGCAGATCGCATACGCTGAGCTGTACTTTAGTCAAAAGCTCTGGCCTGATTTTACAAAACAAGATTTTTCAGAAGCTATTTATAATTATCAAAAAAGAGAAAGAAGATTTGGAAAAACCAGTGAACAACTACATGAGAAATAACAGTATGAAATGGCTTTTTTCTTTGCTGATCGCTTTCTTTTTTACGATAGAAAGCTATTCACAGGGAACAGGGCTTACTCGTGGAAAGCAGTATACCATCGGCAATATTGAGGTTACGGGGACTTCTAATTACAATGAGCAAACTGTTATCGCGTTCACAGGATTGAAAGAAGGAGATAAAATATACATTCCAGGTGAGAAGCTTACTAAAGTACTTAATGAACTTTGGGACCTGCGACTTTTTAGCGATATCAATTTCTATTTGACCAATGTAGATGGAAACGTAGCAGACCTTGAACTGGAAATAACCGAGGTGCCCAAGCTTATCGATGTCAAGGTGAGAGGTATTAAAAAGAGAAAGCGAAGCGACATTATCAAGGACAATGAGCTCAAAGAAGGCAAGAAACTCACAGAAAACCTCATGGCTAACATTAAAAGCTATGTCAAGAAAAAATACAGAAAAAAAGGCTTTTTAAATGCATCAGCAAACATTGAGACCACAGAAGTAAGAGATTCCGTTGCGGACAATAAGCTCGTAGGTGTGAACATGACCATCAATATTGACAAAGGGGAAAAGGTCAAGGTCAAGGAGATCAACTTTGAAGGGAATGAGAAATTTTCCGACTGGAAGTTGCACCGAAAGACGAAAAAGACCAAGGAGAAGTTTTTCCTGCGTTTCTGGAAGCGTTCTAAGTTGATTCCAAAAGAATATGAAAATGATAAGCAACGTATCGTTGATGAAATGAAATCAAAAGGTTATAGAGATGCCAGGATCGTCAGTGATACGATAAGAAAACTAGACGACAACAACATCGCCATTGACATCAAGGTCAAGGAAGGAGATAGATATTATTTCGGGGATATAGAGTTCCTGGGGAATTCTGTTTATAGTGATGAAAGGCTCAAGCGACTGATCGGGATCAGGAAAGGCGACCCTTATAATGGTCCTTTATTACAAGAAAAGATCGCCAACCAGAAAAAACCAGATGCTGATGATGTTACGAACCTATATCAGAACAGCGGATATCTCTTTTCCCAGATCAATCCAGTGGAGACCAATATCTATAATGACACCATAGATTTTGAGATCAGGGTAAAAGAAGGCAAGATGGCTTATTTTGATAAGATATCCGTAGAAGGCAACACCCGGACGAACGACAATGTAGTTTACAGGAATTTACGCACATTACCAGGTAGAAGATATAGTAAAGATGCTGTTGTACGGTCTGTAAGAGAGCTTGGTCAGGTAGGGTATTTCGACCCGGAAAGTATCAACCCACAAATCCAGAACGTCAATCCACAGGCTGGAACCCTGGATGTCAATTATCAGGTAGCTGAGCAAGGAAGTAGCCAGATCCAACTTCAGGGAGGTTATGGTGGCGGTGGTTTCATCGGGACATTAGGGTTAAGTTTCAATAACTTCTCCATTAGGAATCTCTTTAATAAAGATGCCTGGCAACCGGTGCCTATGGGAGATGGTCAAAAGTTATCATTGAGAGCACAAGCCAGTCAGACCTTCAGGAATTATAGTTTCTCTTTTACAGAACCCTGGCTCGGCGGAAAAAAACCAGTACGTCTATCCGTATCGCTTTCCAGGACCACTCAGTTCTTGTTCGACCCGATATCCAGAAGCTCAGATACGGACAGGAATTTCTCGATTTCCGGGATCGATGTGGGTTATGCCAAACGGTTGCAGGAGCCGGACGAGTATTTTACTTTCAATGCCGGTATAGGATTTCAACATTATAGTTTGAACAATTATAACATAGGATTGTTCAGGTTTCCAAATGGTCAGTCGAACAATCTTTCTTTTCAATTAGGTTTGACCCGTGACAATACTTTTGTTAACCCTATATACCCATTAGGGGGTTCCAGGTTCAACGTATCGGCTAAGTTCACCCTTCCTTATTCCTTGTTCAATGAAGTGGATTATGAACAATTAGCTCGCGACAGGGAAGTTGCACTAGAGGAACAGGACGATGCAGCCTTAGCTGATATCGACCAGCAAAGGTTCAACTGGTTAGAGTTCTACAAGGTGAAGTTCTCAGGCGAGTGGTTCAATAAGATCTGGGATAAACTTGTTTTACGGACCAAGATAGAATATGGATTTCTGGGAGCTTATAACCTGGACAGAGGTGTTCCTCCATTTGAACGCTTCTTCCTTGGTGGCGACGGTCTTGGCGGTTTTACGTTGGATGGAAGAGAGGTTATACAGCTTAGAGGTTATCCGAACCAATCCGTGATGCCAAGGTCTCGCGGGAACGCTTCCCAAAGTTCATTTAACGATGGGGCTACCATATACAATAAATACACCATGGAGCTACGTTATCCTATCACGTTGAAACCATCGGCATCCATATATGCACTAAGCTTTCTGGAAGGTGGATCGTCATATGATGAGTTCAGGAACTTCAGTCCTTTTGAACTGAACAGGTCAGCTGGCTTTGGTGTTCGTATATTCATGCCAGCATTTGGTTTACTAGGAATTGACTTTGGTTACGGATTTGATCCTATACCCGGAACAGACACCGGACCGAACGGATGGGAAACACATTTTATAATAGGTAGACAATTTTAAGAAAGATGAGACCATTTATCATTTACACATCATTGATATTCTTGTTTTCAGCTCAACTTCACGCTCAGAGAGGTTTAACGGTTGGTTATGTTGATATGGACTATGTATTGAAGCAGATTCCTGAATATCAGCAAGCCGTTAATCAATTAGACCAAAAAGCACAAAAATGGAAGGCTGAAATCTCCAAGAAAGAAAAGGAGATAGAAGACTTAGAGGAAAGACTGGAAAATGAAAGACCTTTGCTCACCCAGGCTCTGATCGAAGAAAGGGAAAGAGATATAGAATATCTTCGCGACCAAATGTTAGATTATCAGAAAAAGAAATTTGGCGTTTCCGGGGATTACATTACTCAAAAAAGACAACTTGTACAACCTATTCAAGATCAGATGTTCAATGCTGTTCAAGAGCTTGGTAAGACCCGTGAATACGATTTCATCTATGAGATGTCATCAGATGCATCCCTCTTATATGCTTCAAAAAGACATGACATCAGTGATATGGTATTAAAGCTTATACAAAGGGAAAGCAGAAAGGAAAAAGCAACTGCCCAAACCGTTACTGAAGAAGCCGGAGAATATAAATCAGTTAAAAAGGCTAAAGCGGATAAAGAAAAAAAAGCAGCACAGGAAGCCAAACAAAATGCACAGGAAGAAGCCCGCCAAAAGCGGTTGGATGAAAGGGAAAGAAGAAGGGACTCAATAAGAAAGGCAAGAAAAAGACAGCTAGAAGAAAGGAAGGCACGGTTATTGGATAAAAGAAAAGAAATGCAACGAAAACGCGATTCTATAAGAAACGCAAGGAAAAACGATAACGATTAAAATCAATTCAAATATAAAAATGATGAAACAAGTAAAATCAGTTAGTTTATTTCTAATCTGTTTGGTAGCTTTTACCTCAACAGTCCATGCCCAAAACAAAATTGCGCATATCAATTCTCAAAAATTCATTGAATCCATGCCAGCTTATAAATCAGCTATGAAAGAATTACAGCAAATCGATAAATCCTACAGGAAGGATGTGGATGAGATGTTAAAAGAAGCTGAAAAGACCAATAAACGTTATCAGGCAGAACAAGATCAGGTTTCCCAACAGGAAAACAAGGCAAGAGCAGAAAGGCTCAAGGAAATGCAGGATAACATCATGAAATTTTCTGATAATGCTAAGAAAGACCTCCAAAAAAAGAGAGAAGAACTACTAAGACCCGTTTATGAAAAAGCAAGGGAGATCATCCAAAAAGTAGCACGGGATCAGGGATATGATTACGTGTTAGACTCAACTACCGGCACAGGACTATTGCTGGCTGATGGTTATGACCTTATGGACGATGCCAAGGCAGAACTTGCCAAAATGACCTCTGAAAGTTCTAACTAAGATGCTCTTCAGGCAAATATAATATATGCCCAATCGTAGATTCCGCCCCATAGGTTTTTTTGATTCCGGTGTTGGCGGGATCTCTATTTTTAGTGAGGTATTAAAACTATTGCCAAATGAAGAGTATATCTATTTATCAGATAGTAAGAACGCTCCTTATGGAATCCGTTCAAGTCAGGAGATCATTGCTCTTAGCTTAAAGAACACCAGACTTCTCCTGGAACAGGATTGTAAATTGATCGTCGTAGCTTGTAATACCGCCACGACCAACGCCATTGATGAACTTCGTCTCAGGTTCGATGTGCCTTTCATTGGGATAGAACCTGCCGTAAAACCCGCCATACTAAATTCCCAACTTAAAAGGATAGGCGTTCTCGCGACCAGGGGAACTTTGTCTAGTGAACTTTTCGCGCGCTCTGTCAGAGAAGCCGTGCAGCATCAGATAAAAATAACTGAAGTAGAAGGAAAAGGACTTGTAGAGCGCGTTGAGTCCGGCGACCTGCGAGATCCGAAATTCATCAAAGAACTGAAGGTCCTTATCAGTCCCTTTATTCAACAGAGAATTGATTTTCTGGTCTTGGGTTGTACGCATTACTCATTTTTAAGACCAATCCTAACGGATATCCTTCCGGATTCTATTCAGATCATAGACGCCGCTAAGCCGGTAGCGAAACGACTTGATCAGATATTGCAAGAATTAAACCTTAAAAATGACCTGCAAAGAAATATTTTCGAAGATCGTTTTTATACGAACAAAGATCCGAAAACACTCTCAAGATATGTTCCCGCTAATTCCAGACGAGAAAGCCGAGTAGCTTACCTCGATTTTTAAAGATCAATGTTTATATAAGGGGCACTTAATTTGATAACGATCACGCATCTTTATTCAGAAAGGATGCTAACCTTATCTATAGATAAGATATGCAAATAGATCAAACCAAATACGGATAGGCTTATCGTATCTTAGTATATCACATGTAGAAAATAAAAAAACTTCTCATGAGAGAGAAGCTTTATTTTATTGAAATTTTTTTGGCGACCGGTACAATAATGCCTTTTTATTTTGTGCGGGCGGAGAGACTCGAACTCTCACGCCGTTAAGCACTAGATCCTAAATCTAGCGTGTCTACCAATTCCACCACGCCCGCATTTGAATTTGCAAATATAGCTATTTCATCAAATACAACAATCATTCATCTTACAATTTGCTACATTTGCGAAAATTTTTTTCATGATCTCATCTAGTGAATATGTTAAGGAAAACAAAGACCGATTTATTGACGAATTACTTCGATTATTAAAAATTCCCTCCATTAGTGCAGACCCTAAGTATAAACAAGAATGTTTGCAAACTGCCGATGAGGTCAAAAAAGCATTGCAACAAGCCGGTTGTCAGCAAGTAGAGGTTTGCGAAACGCCCGGTTTACCGGTCGTGTTCGGTCAAATATTGAAGGATGCGCAACTTCCTACTGTACTTGTATATGGTCATTATGATGTGCAACCGCCGGACCCGATGAACTTATGGAACAGCCCGCCTTTTGAGCCAAAGGTAAAGAAAACACTGGAGCATCCAGAAGGAGCGATCTATGCACGTGGTGCCTGTGATGATAAAGGACAATTCTATATGCACGTAAAAGCGATAGAATACCTGACAGAGACCGATCAATTACCTTGCAATGTCAAGTTCATGATAGAAGGGGAAGAAGAAGTAGGCAGCGAGAACCTGGAACATTTTATCAATGAAAATAAAGAGAAATTAGCTAATGACGTTATCCTGATATCCGATACCGGGATGATCGATAAAGATACGCCGACCATTACCACAGGAATACGTGGTTTAAGCTATGTAGAAGTAACCGTTAAAGGACCTGACCGCGACCTACATTCTGGTCTATACGGTGGAGCAGTAGCGAACCCGATCAACATTTTAACGCAAATGATCGCATCGCTTCAAGATGAAAATAATCAAATAACCATCCCTGGCTTTTATGATAAAGTGAGAACCTTATCAGCGGAAGAGAAGAAGCTGATGGAAAAAATCCCTTTTGATGTCGAAAATTATAAAAGTTCCATTGGTATAAAAGATGTACATGGTGAAAAAGGATATTCCACCATAGAAAGAAATTCGATCAGACCTACCTTAGATGTAAATGGAATTTGGGGCGGATATATCGGTGAAGGAGCGAAGACGGTCATCCCCAGCGAAGCAAACGCCAAGATATCCATGCGTTTAGTGCCAGATCAGGATTGGCAAGAGATTACGCGCCTGTTCAAAGATCATTTTGAAAGCATCGCACCGGCATCCGTTGAAGTTGAGGTTAAGCCACATCACGGCGGTCAGGGATATGTTACGCCAGTGGACAGCATAGAGTACAAGGCCGCGGATAAAGCATTTCAGGAAACGTTTGATAAACCTGCCGTCTCGCTGAGGAGCGGCGGTAGTATCCCTATAGTTTCCATGTTCGAGGAAGTCTTTAGCAGCAAGACCATATTAATGGGTTTTGGTCTGGATAGTGACGCCATTCATTCACCTAATGAGCATTTTGGCATTTGGAACTTCTTGAAAGGTATCGAGACCATTCCTAATTTCTATCATCATTTCACAGAACTACACCAAAATGGATAAACCGATTTTTTCATCTGATTTCAAATTAGCCATTATTGGTGGTGGTCAGTTGGGGAAGATGATGCTTTATGAAACCCGAAAGTGGGATATCTATACCAAAGTATTGGACCCAAATCCTGAAGCACCTTGTAAAATAGCTTGTAATGAGTTCGTTCAGGGCGACCTGCAAAATTATCAGGACGTTATGGATTTTTGCCTTGATGCTGATGTCATCACCATAGAAATAGAAGCGGTTAATGTTGCTGCCCTATCCGACCTAAAAGAACAAGGCAAGAAAGTTTATCCACAGCCGGAATGTCTGAAGATCATTCAGAACAAGATCAGTCAAAAAGAATTCTACAAAGTACAACAATTACCTACGGCTGATTTTAAGGCTTTTGTTTCAAAAAAAGAATTATCAGCAGCTCTAGAAAAGCAAACCATTAATTTTCCTTTTGTATGGAAAAGTGCAACTGGTGGATACGATGGTCGTGGCGTACAGGTTGTAAAAAATCAGCAGCAAATTGAGGAACTTCCTGATCAATCTTGTCTCGTTGACGACCTGATTGATTTTTCTCATGAGTTATCGGTGATCGTTGCCAGGAATGAATCTGGTGAAATAAGGAGTTATCCGGTCGTGGAAATGGAATTTCATTCTACGGCTAATCAGGTGGAATTTGTCATTACACCGGCAAGAATTGACCAAAACTTACAATCTAAGGCTAAAAAACTCGCAGAAGAAGTAGCCCAAAAAATGGGAATCATTGGTTTATTAGCCGTAGAATTATTTTTAACAAAAGATCATCAATTATTGATCAACGAAGTAGCGCCAAGACCACACAACAGCGGTCATGTGAGTATTGAAGCTAATTATACCAATCAGTTTGAGCAATATCTACGCGCTATTTTAAATTTACCTTTAGGCGCTACCGAATTGAAGACGGCTGCCGTTATGGTTAACCTTGTAGGCGCTGAGAATCATCGTGGCTTACCCGTTTATCAAAATATGGACCAGTTGCTTCAAATGCCGGGTGTGACACCACATATTTATGGAAAAAAACAAACGCGACCTTTTCGAAAAATGGGTCATGTAACTATTATTGATGAAGATGTGGATCATGCACGAGAAAATGCAGCATTGGTCAAATCAAAAATTAAAATTATAAGTCATGACTAAAGCAAAAGTAGGTATCATCATGGGAAGCAAGAGCGATTGGCCGGTGATGGAAGATGCAAAAACCGTTTTAGATGAATTGGGGGTTACTAGTGAAGTAGATATCGTTTCTGCTCACAGAACACCGGATAAACTAAAAAAATACGGCGAAACAGCTCACCAACGCGGATTACAGGTTATCATCTGCGGTGCCGGTGGCGCTGCTCATTTACCGGGAATGATAGCTGCTTATTCGCCATTGCCTGTCATAGGGGTTCCTGTTAAATCCCGAAATTCTATAGATGGTTGGGATTCTATTTTATCAATTTTACAAATGCCGGCCGGCGTTCCTGTGGCTACCGTAGCTTTAAATGGTTCTAAAAACGCAGGAATTCTTGCCGCGCAAATTATAGGAAGTTCTGATGAGGCTATCAGGAATGAACTTTTGAAATTCAAGAAAACACTTAAAACTAAAGTTGAAGAGCAGTCCGATTCTTTTACAGAATAGTTTAATTTTTACTTTTTCAATTACATTTACTCCATAGAACTGCCCTTCAATACTTAATGATTAGAATGTCAATTTGTTATCAAGGAAGAAATGGACTATATTTACACTTAAGTAGGGTTTCCTCAGAAAGTCAAAATTTAAAATCATAGATTTCTGCTAACTTCACTAAATTGGTGATAAAAATTATTGCACCTATCCACGAGTGAGAAGTATTGCTTAATTTAGCTTTAATATTGTTGAGACCATAGCCTTGTTTGGCTTGACCTAATTTTCCTTCAACTTGATTTCTTTCGTTGTATTCCTTTTTTCGTTTTCTCTTTTGGTATTCTGTAAGTTCTGCTTTTTTACCTTTCTCAATTACGGTTAAGCGGATATTTCTTTCTTTACACCAAGTTCTGTTTTTGTTAGAACCATATATTTTATCAACTTGTACTAAT
>Ga0209923_1000066_pt1 | contig 29156 bp, 32 predicted proteins | sample SalPon1_A_H2O_MG_FD_185696 | JGI IMG/M metagenome (GOLD analysis project Ga0209923, IMG submission 185696) | Salt pond water microbial communities from South San Francisco under conditions of wetland restoration - Salt Pond MetaG R1_A_H2O_MG... | ecosystem: Environmental > Aquatic > Non-marine... | reverse complement strand
CCCCTGCTTTTTGGCAAGCCAGGCGCCACCGGGAGAATAATCAGGGTCATCATCCAAACAGCAATACACCTGTCTTCCCAGGTTCAAAGCATGCTGTGCTGTATTGATCGAGCCACTCACCACTGGTGCTTGGATTAGAAACAACTTCTCCGCGAGAGCCGCAATCAAGCGATTTCGATTCAAAAAGCCGATTTTTCCTGAATTCACCAAAGGTGGTTGTTCACTAATGACAGCACCTGAGAAACCCGAATCCACAAATCTCTTGGTAGTGATTGGAAAAATTGTGTGCAGTCCACTGGAAACGATCATCAATTGATTTAAATTCTGATGTTTCGCCTGTGTGTGCGCTGCCATGTCGATTCCGTTGGCTCCACCGGAGACCAATGACTCCTCAGATTCAAATCCAATAATTACCTGCTGGGCAGCTTTTATACCCTGGTCAGTTGCTTGTCTAGTTCCAACAACTGCGGTGAATTTAGTTAGTTGTAAATCCCCTTTTGAAAAAATCAACCATGGAGCCTGATGCTCTAAGTCCTGAAAATTTGGAAAAGTATCTGGGTGATGAATCTGGATTCCTAGTTTTTGAGACATCTCCAGAGATTGTTCGACATCAAATCTCTCTAGTCTTGATCTGGCTCTAGCCAGAGCCATTGCCAGCCAGCGCTGGTCGGCACTAGCGGTTGTAATGAACTCGAAAGCCTCCTTAGCAGAGTATTTCCAAAGGTGTTTTCGTAATCTGCCTTCATTTGCAGGCAGGGCAACGGTCAATAGGGTTCTGTGTTGGTTTTCTAGCGAAGCTTTCATGTCAGAAAGCTTCCAGGCAAAGTGCCCGGCAAACAGCTGCTCAGAGACAGACTGTGGACAACTAGTCCTCTATTGCAAACTCTTTTGGAATTTCAATTTCTTGATTGCCAAGTTCTTCCACGTTTACGTCTTTGAAGGTGAGCACGTTAACGCTTTTCACAAAACGATCAGTGCGATACGTGTCCCAAACCCAAACATCGGTCATCGAAAGCTCAAAATAGAAATCAGCGCCGGATTCGACTCGTTTTAGCTCTACCTCATTTGCTAGATAAAACCTTCGCTCGGTTTCAATCACATAGCTAAACATCTTAATGACCTCGCGGTACTCGCGATATAGAGAAAGCTCAGCTTCCCGGTCAAAATCTTCGAATTCTTGCTCATCCATTAGTTGACAGTGTAAACCTAGAAAAGCGTTTGTTTCGAATCCAATATTCGAGTTAGCCAAGTTTTTCGGTGGACATCGGTTGAGCCGTTGGACAAAATTGCCTGAATGTGTGCTTCAGATGCGTAGCCCTTATTTGATTTCCACTCATAGCTTGGGTGACCTTCGTGCAACTCTCGCATTATTTCATCGCGATAATGCTTTGCAATAATGCTGGCTGCACTCACTGCCGCACACTTCTGGTCGGCCTTCACCTTCGTTTGCACTAATTCCTTCAACCCCAGCCAGTTATGACTGCCATCTAACAAAATCCTGCCTGGGCTCAGGCCGATGGCCTGAATTGCCATATGGGCTGCCTTTTCCAAACTCGCACTAATCCCGCTTTTATCAACTTCCGCTGCCGAAACCTCACCAATACCGTGACTTAACCACTGAGATGCGGCAATTGCCATGGCCTCTCGCTTGGGCTCAGCAATTAGCTTTGAATCCTTGAGGCCCTCTGGGAAATCATGAATTGATTTGGAGTCAAAAAATGTAGCTGCAACCACTACTGGGCCTGCGATAGCTCCTCTGCCAACCTCATCAACACAGATGATGGATCCGTGAGTCTTGACCAGTTCTAGTTCAGTCTCAAGGTTTGGGAACGCCATCAAAGACCTCGCTGAAATTATCTAGCCAGATCCAATTCTCCACAGGCCAGCTGACCACAAATGCCCGTCCCACCAAGTATTCGGTGCTAACGAAGCCACCGCCAGGCAAATCGGTATGGAAACGTGAGTCTTGACTATTTCCTCTATTGTCACCCATCACCCAATAAGAATCAGCAGGCACCGTTACATCAAAATCAACATTTGAGGGTTCTGCGCCATTTGGAAGATAGGTTTCTTCAATTGCCACCCCATTGACGGTCAGATTCCCGTTTTCATTGCAGCAAACCACTCGATCCCCAGGAATGCCAATGACTCTTTTCACCAGATGCTCTTCGCTATCGGGAGCGGTGATTCCAAAGCTTCCCAAAACAAAATCACCAGCCGATTCAAACCAACTGCGATCATCATCACGAACTGGACCAAGCCATCCACCCGGATCTTGAAAAACAACAACGTCGCCACGGTTGACCTCGATCAATTGTGGAACCATGACGTTGACGATGATTCGGTCGTTGATCTGCAGGGTTTCCAGCATTGATCCGGAGGGTATGAAGAAACTGCGAATTAGGAACGCTTTGATAAGGACAGATAGAACCAGTGCGGTTCCTAAAATTACGACAATGTCGAACAGCAGTGATACAAAGCTGTTTTTTCTGAGCCTTTTCACGCCGCGGCGAAACGAGCGCCAGAGGCTTCGTCTACGTGGACGAAGCTCATGGGACATGGACTAATTCTCGCGCTTTTCTTTGATCTTGGCTGCTTTTCCGCGAAGGTTGCGCAGGTAGTAAAGCTTTGCTCGCCTGACATCACCCTTGCTAACAACTTCAATCTTTTCAATGATTGGGCTGTGCATGGGGAATGTTCTCTCAACGCCAACCTGAAAAGAAATTTTTCTTACGGTGAAGGTTTCACGAACACCACTGCCGCTGATGCGGATTACCACTCCTTGAAAAACCTGCACACGTGAGCGGTTTCCCTCAACAATGTTTACGTGGACTTTTATGTTGTCTCCAGCGCGAAACTCTGGGATGTCGTCACGTAAATTGTTTGCATCTACTGAATCTAGGATGTTCATATTCTTCTCTTCCCTTTAGCACGCAGGTCTAAATGGTGTCTAGTTTGGTGTTTCATACCTTGCTCCCCTGCGGCAGAGCTTTACTGGCACAATCGTAAAGTATCCCACAAGATTGATAATCTCTCAATGGTCAAACCAAGTCTGGTCTATTTTTCTTAGTTCTCTCCAGTTGCTGCTGTTTTCGCCATTTGGCGATCTCAGCATGATTTCCACTTAGCAAAACCTCTGGGACATCAAGACCGTTCCAACTTGCAGGCTTTGTGAAACTTGGATATTCAACTAATCCGTCCTCGTGAGATTCCTCCACAAGAGACTCGCTATTGCCAATCACCCCTGGGATTAGTCTGGATATCGCCTCAATAATCACAACTGAGGCCATTTCGCCACCGTTGATTACATAGTCCCCAATGGAAAGCTCTAAAGTCTCTGCTTTGGTTGATGCGTAATCAACAACTCTCTGGTCAATTCCCTCATACCTTCCACAAACAAACACCAGGTGCTTCTTGGTGGCTAGTTTTTTTGCAGTCTCTTGATCAAATAACTTCCCAGCGGGTGATGGAAAGATAACCACTGTTTCTGAATCAACCAAGCTATCCAGAGCCTGGCCCAGGGGTTCTGGTTTCATGACCATTCCGGCACCACCGCCGTAGGGGCTGTCATCAACGGTTTTATGAACATCACTGGTGAATTCCCTGGGGTTCAGGGTTTTGAATTCAATAAGTTCATTCTCGATTGCCTTGCCAATCAGCGAGTGATTGAGTGAGTCAAACATCTCGGGGAAGACTGAGATTGCATCAATTTTCATTGTTCGCCCTCTACAAATAAACCCTCAGGTGGGGTGACAACCAAATAGCCCTGCTCTTGGTTGACCTCGGGAACAATTACCGAAACAAAGGGAACCATTACTTCATTGTCTTTAGTTTGAACAATCAGTAAATCTTGAGCAGGTAGGTGATCAACTCGCTTAACCTCGCCGACAACTTCATCGTCAAGTTTTACCTTTAGGCCAACTAATTGATGGTCATACCAAGTATCGGATTCCTCTGGCAATTCATCAAGGGGCTTCTCGATCATCAAAATGGCTCTAACCAAACCCTCGGCGTCTTCACGGGTCTCAATGCCTTCTAAAAAGACAACGGGGGACTGGTTGTACCAACGAAACTCTTTGACCGTCACTGTCTTGCCATGCCATTGAGATTCCTCGGGAACCTGCAGCATTAGCTCATTGCCCGTTTTGAATCGAAGTTCTGGCGAATCGGTATAAAGCTCTAATTTCAAAGCGCCCTTGAGGCCGTGTGCTTTCAGCAAACGACCTACCCGGAGGGAGGTTTGCTCAGGAATCGGTATCCACCACGTCCACTCGGACGCGCTTTCCTTCCGCCAGGGCCTTGACCAAAGTCCTCATGGCCTTAGCTGTCTTCCCACTGCGCCCAATCACGCGGCCAAGGTCGTCAGGGTGAACCCTGACCTCTAGAGTCTCCCCACGAGTGCCTGACTTCAGAGTGACAGTTGCGTCGTCTGGATTCTCAACAATTGACTTAACTACGTGTTCGAGCACAGCCTGCAGCATTACTAAGCCTTGTCGGTCTCGGCTGAAGCTTCTTCAGTTGCAGCCTCGGCAGGAGCTTCTTCAGCAGGTGCTTCGGCAGCAGGTGCTTCCTCAGCTACCGGAGTTTCCTCGGCCGCAGCTTCTGCTGGTGCCTCTGCTGGAGCTTCTGCCGCAGCTTCCGCTGCTGGGGTTTCAACCTCAGTTGGCGCCTCAGCTACAGCCTCTTCAGCTGGCTTCTCTTCCTTTTTCTCTTCCTTTGGAAGAATGACACTCTTCTTACTGGTGTCAGGAGTGAATTCTTCTTTTGCAAGCTGAGGCTTGACCGTGTTTACGGCCTTCTCGCCCTTAGAGGCTTGGTAGTCACCGGTGAGCTTCAGCAGTGCCATAACTGGTTCGGTTGGCTGTGCGCCAACGGATAGCCAATACTGGGCACGCTCCCCGTTGATTTCAATGATTGATGGGTCGGTAGTTGGAACGTAGCGACCGATTTCTTCGATCACAAGCCCATCGCGGTGAGTCTTTGAGTCTGCTACTACGACGCGGTACTGCGGTGCACGAATTTTTCCAATTCGCTTAAGGCGGATTTTTACTGCCACAATTCTCCTAGTTTACAAGTGGGACGTATCTGCATCACCGCGGGGAAACTCGGTTCACAAATTCTCTCCAAGGGTCAGATAGAGGGTCGAACCACTTAGAGCACCCCGATATTCTGCCAGATAAAGCTGGTTAGTGCTAGCTAAAGTCCAAACGCGCTGCCGCCACCATCGGTTTTATTGGGCTTTCCCTCAAGCAGTGCCCTCTCCTCAGCTGCCCTCTTGGCTGGATTACCGCTTTTGGAAACTTTCTTTTTCTTACCCTTGGATTTCTTGGCTGAGGGGTTTCCGCCACCAAGTTGCGCCATGTTCATGCCCTGCATCTGGGGAGTTCCGCCCTTGGACATAGTTTTCATCATCTTGGCGGCCTGCTCAAATCTGTTCACAAGGGAGTTCACTTCGGTGACCGTGGTGCCACTTCCCCTTGCGATTCTTTGCCTGCGTGATCCATTTAGAACCCTTGGCTGCTGGCGTTCGATTGGAGTCATCGATTGAATTATTGCCTCGGTGTGCTTCAGCTCATCCTCATCGAAATCTTCCATTTGTTTTTTCATGTTGCCAGCTCCGGGCAACATGCCAAGCAAAGATTTCATGGAGCCCATTTTTTTCAACTGCTGCATTTGATCCAGAAAATCATCGAGTGTGAAACTCTCTTTGGCAATTTTGTCAGCCAGTTCCTGTTGTTGCTGCTCATCAAAAGTCTTTTGAGCCTGCTCAATTAGAGTCAGAACATCACCCATGTCCAGAATTCGACTGGCCATTCGCTCTGGATAGAAGGGTTCAAAGTCTTCTAGGTTTTCACCGGTTGAGCTAAATAAAACATTCTCACCAATTACCGAAGAAACACTCAGTGCTGCTCCACCCCTGGCATCACCATCCAGTTTGGTGAGGACTGTTCCAGTGACTCCAACACCATCGTTGAAAGCCTTTGCAACATCAACCGCGTCTTGGCCCAACATCGCATCAATTACAAACAAGACCTCGTCTGGGTCTGTTTGATTGCGAATATCAATTGCCTGCTGCATCATCTCTTGGTCAACACCCAATCGACCTGCGGTGTCAATGATGACAACCGAGTGAGCTTTGGACTTGGCGTAGTCAATTGACTGCTTTGCTACTTTGACGGGATCGCCAACACCATTTCCTGGCTCCGGCGCAAAGACGTCAACACCCGCTCGCTCTGCCAGAACAGTTAGCTGGTTTACGGCATTTGGTCGCTGCAAATCACATGCCACCAACAACGGTGTCTGCTGCTGGGACTTCAGCCACAAAGCGAGTTTTCCGGCAAGAGTTGTTTTTCCAGAACCCTGCAATCCGGCCAACATAATGACAGTTGGCGGATTTTTGGCAAGCTGAAGTTGCCTTGATTCTCCACCCAAAATCTCAACTAGCTCAGAATTCACAATCTGCACTACCTGCTCAGCAGGGTTCAGTGCCTTTGAGACCTCATCACCAAGTGCACGAGTTCGAACCCGAGCAACAAAGTCCTTCACAACATCAAGCGAGACATCAGCCTCTAGCAATGCTTTTCTTATGTCTCTAAGGGTTCCATCAATGTCGGCCTCAGTGAGCTTTCCTCGGGTGCGCAGGTTTCTAAAAGTGTCACTAAGCCTGGTCGATAAATCTCCGAACAATGAAAACTCCTTCTATCCGCTAAAGATTACCTGGCAACCAAACCGCGAGCGAATTGCTCGGCACTGAAAAAGGCAAAATCATTGATGCCCTCTCCCACTCCTACAAGCTTCACGGGGATGTCAAACTCCCGCTGGATTGCATACAAGACCCCGCCCTTGGCTGTTCCGTCCAGCTTGGTCAACACCATCCCGGTTACATCGGCAACCTCGCTGAATGCTCTTGCTTGACTTAGGGCGTTCTGACCGGTGGTTGAGTCAATCACCAATAAAACCTCGTCCACCTGAGCAATTTTTTCAACTGCCCTGCGAATCTTGCCAAGCTCATCCATCAAATCTTTTTTGCTTTGCAATCTTCCCGCGGTGTCAATGATTGCAATGTCAGCATCAGTTTCGATTGCTCTAGCGACGGTTTGATAAGCAACACTGGCTGGATCTTGACCTGCTTTTTCTGAAGAAACCAAGTCTGTTTCAGCCCGCTTCGCCCAGGTTGCCAACTGCTCAACTGCAGCTGCACGGAAAGTATCGGCAGCACCCAAGACTACTTTCCAGCCACCATCTGAAAGCCATCTTCCGAGTTTGCCAATGGTGGTCGTCTTGCCAGCACCGTTCACACCAACTACTAGAAATACATACGGCAACTTGCCGCTGGTTAGATTCAGCTTTGCATCTTCTCGTTGAAGGTATTCCACCAACAGGTCTTTGAGCACCAAACGAAGTTCAGCGTCAGTATTTGCTCCAAGTTTATTTGCCCTCGATTTCAACTGAGTGACAATTTCCTCACTCGCTTGGAACCCAAAATCAGCCATCAACAAAATATCTTCCAGATCCTGAATTGAGTCACTGCTCATCTCACCTGGAAACAATGATCGGATGCCGCTGAGGTCACGCTTTGGTAGCTCAACCTCAGCCAGCTCGTCTTCCTTGGCTCCTTTTCTCCAAAACTTGAAATCAACCATGTTGCTCCAATTTCTGACTTACAACTTTGGTGATTCCATCTTGTTTCATCGAAACCCCATATAAAACATCGGCAATTTCCATGGTTCGTTTTTGATGGGTAATTATCACCAATTGCGAGCTTTCTCTGAGGCCAGACAAAACCTCCAGCAGACGACCCAGGTTTGAATCATCCAAGGCTGCCTCAACCTCATCCAGAACATAAAATGGTGAAGGTCTGGCGATGAAGATTGCCATCAGCATGGCAACTGCTGCTAGGGATCTCTCTCCACCGCTAAGCAAGCTGAGCTTGTCAATCTTTTTTCCAGCCGGCCTAACGCTGACATCAACCCCTGACTCAAGAGAGTCCTCTGCTTGAGTCAGTCGCATGCTTCCCTGGCCACCTGGGAACAGGATTGGGAAAATTTCAGAAAATGCTTTTTGGGTGTCTTCAAAAGCGCTTTCAAAAATCTCTCTGACCTGCTCATCTAAAGTTGTGATGATGCCACGCAGGTCTTTTCGTGCATTTTCAACATCCGCCAGCTGATCCTTCAAATATTGGTGACGCTGTTCCAATGCATCAAGTTGCTCTAAAGCCATTGGGTTGAATTGACCGAGTTGTGCAAAATCAGACTTAGCCTGGCGCAGTTGCTGGGTCAATTCAGATTGGGATAACTCACTCTGCCAGTTTTGGTTTAGAAGCTCCTCGCCTTCAACACCGAGTTCGTCGCTGATTTTTTCCAAAAGGCCGTTTTTACTCAATGAAAGCTCGTGTTTTTTCATCTCTGAGCTTTGAACCTCGGCCTGCGAAGAACTCAGGCTGGCCCTGATTTCCTCAGCCTTAGTTCTGTGGTGAGCTAGGTTCTGCGTGTCTGTGGCACGCTTCTCTTCACTCGCCTGGGCTTTTTCGCGAGCTTGGTTCAAAGACCGATGTATTACTTCCTTTAGTTCCGGGAGCTTCTCAAGCTGAAACTCGAGATTTTCTAAAAGCTGTGCCCTTTCAGCTTTTCTGGCCTCGGCCTGATCAAGTTTTTGCTTACTGGACTCAAGCTCAGTTTTTAATTGACCGACTCGTGACTGCAGTTGACTTACGCGCTCCTTCGATCCGCCAAGCTCAACTCGCTTTTCAAACTCCTCAGCCCTAACGGCATTCAGTTCCGTCTCCAGCTGTTCAAGTTTTTCAGGCTTTGCGGGAATTTCAATAAGTTCTGGCCTGGCCTCAAGCCTTTCGGCCAACTGAGCGGAAAGGCTCTTAAGTTGTTCGGACAAGTTTTGCTTTTGAACCCCGAGGGTCTCAATTGCCTGCTCGGTTGATTCAATTTGGGCGCGAAGTCGACCAGATTTTTCCGCATGTATTGCTAACTCGGCATCCAATGCCCTCAAGTTTTCAAGTGCTTCCGTCTCTTGCTTTTCAGCAATTGCGAAATCTGCTTGTAATTTGTCAACTTGCTCGGAAACCACATTGGTTTGCTCACTGAGGGATTTGATTTTTTCAGATGCAAGCTCAGCTTCGGTTACCAATTCAACCTTTGAAGCCGATGACTGCTTTCCGGCACGCAGCTGGTTGCGCCTGATTATCTCTCCACTGGTTGTCACCAGTGCAACTAGTTCCTTATTAGAAAACGCAGACTCCGCCTGATCCATGTTTTCGATCAAAACAATTCCGCGAACCAGTTCTTGGATTACTTGTGGACCATCAAAGAAGTTTCCAATTGCTTCAAATCCCTCAATTTTTTCACTGCTTCGTTTTTTTGAAAGATCGTCAATGATGACGATCAGTGCTCTGCCAAGCTGTTGCTCTCCCAATTTATTGGCGGCCTTTATCGCCTGCTTCATAGAGGGGGCCACCAGCGCATCACTTATCTCACCCAGAGCCGCTGCCACTGCAGATTGATACCCGGGATCGATTTTGATGTGTTCTGCCAAAAATCCACTCAAATCATCCGCTGATTGCTTGGCTAATTGCTCGGAACCATCCGTTTGCTGCATTCCCAGCTGAAGTGCTGAAAGCCTCGCTTGATTTGATTCAAGATCCTTGGAAAGCTGCTGCAACTCAGTTCGCTTCTCATTCAGCCTCTGTTGGGAATCAATTCGACTGGCTTGTGAATCTTGATACTTCTGCTTCAGTGTTTGCTCATCCCCAACCCCAAGGGTCTCGGTCATCGACTGAAGCTGCTGCCGAAGCTCTGACAGCTTGGTCTTGGTGAGCTCTAGCTCACTGTCTGCATTTGAAAGCTGTTGAGTTTTATCTTCAAAGCTTCCCTCCAGTGATTTTGTCTCACTGTCAAAAGCTGAGACCTCACTGGCGCGTTGCTGAGCACTCTCAACTAATGCCTGAAATTCTTTTTGAACGCTTTCGATTTCGGCAAGCTGTTTCTCACGTTTCTCAGAAAGCGCCTCAAGCTGGTTTTCATGTTCCGCTGAATGTTCAAGCTGAGTGTTTATCTCCGCTTCTAGCTTCGAGATCTCCTCAGTAATGGGAGAGGTGTCAATTTCAAACTCTGATTCACTCTTCAGATTTTGAATCTTTTGCTCAATGATTGACTGGCTCGATTTAGCCCTGGCGGCAAGTCCTTCGAGTTTATAAACCAATTCTCTGGTCGAGGTATCCCCTGCAAGCAGGGACTGCTCAAGCTGCTTGATGTAATCATTGGTGGATTCCAACTGCTGATTGAGAATCTCTCGCTCCGCTCGTTTCTCGCTCTCAGTTGAGTTCAGAGAAGCTAGCTTCTGATTCAATTCTGTCAATTGCAAGCTATAAAGTTCGGAACGGAGCTGTCTTAATCGGTCCCCAATTTGGTTTGCTCGCTTTGCAACTTCAGCCTGCTTAGCCAAAGGCTTTAGTTGCCTGCTTACTTCTGAAATCAAATCATTTAGCCTTTGCAGATTCCCCTGCATGGCCTCCAGTTTGCGTTCACTGCGTTCCTTGCGACGCCGATATTTCAGCACTCCCGCAGCCTCTTCGATTAGCCCCCTGCGTTCCATTGGATCGGCTCGCAGGATGCTATCCAGTTGACCCTGGCCAACAATCACGTGCATTTCGCGGCCTAGACCACTGTCACTTAGCAATTCTTGAACATCTAATAATCTGCAAGCATCACCGTTGATTGCATACTCACTGGCGCCATTTCTAAAAAGTGTTCTGGAGATGCTGACCTCGGTGTAATCAATGGGCAGTGCCCCGTCTGAATTATCAATCACCAGTTCAACGCTTGCCCTGCCAAGAGGCGCTTGAGAGGAAGTTCCGGCAAAGATGACATCTTCCATCTTTGCTCCTCGCAAAGACTTCACACCCTGCTCTCCCATTACCCATGCCAGGGCATCCACAACATTTGATTTACCGGAACCGTTTGGGCCGACAACCGCAGTCACCCCCGGTTCAAACTGCAGGGTCGTTGATTGCGCGAAAGACTTAAAGCCTTTCAAAGTCAATGATTTCAGATGCAATCTAGCCAAGCTCCTTGCTGGGTGGTGCTAATTACTTTAGTTTCTGTTTCCGGATTCGCTGGCAGCTTGGGCAGAAATGACTACCTCTGTTTTGCCAGGACTGACGCTGAATTGCCCGTCCGCAGCGACCGCAGGGTTTACCGGTTTGACCATAGGCATGCAGATTCTGTGCAAAATAACCCGACTGGCCATTGATGTTTTTGTATTGCTCATCAAAACTTGTTCCCCCCTGTGCCACCGCTTCCTCCAAAACCTCTGTCACGTGACCAAACAACTCATTGAGCTTCTTTGTGGAGATTGAATGTGCTGGTTGATTGAAATGCACCCTTGCTCGCCATAAAGATTCATCGGCGTAGATGTTTCCAATGCCGCTAACCAGTTGCTGATCCAACAAAGCATGCTTGATACCGGCAGTCCGGTTTTTTAGTTTCTTTCTAACCTTTGCCAAATCAAACTCTGGATCCAGTGGGTCTCTTGCAATATGCGAAACAGACATGGGTATCTCAGTTGAAACTTTGGATTCAGGACTATATCCCGCGGATTTGCCCTCAACAGGTCCCAATTGATCAATCATCAGCGATCCAAACAATCTTTGATCGGAAAAACGAAGTTGCAAGCCATTTTCTAAATTCATGTGCAATCGGACCTGTTTTTCATGCTCGTAGTCTTGGGTTCTCACTAAGGCTTGACCGCTCATGCCCAGATGCATGACCATGGCGAAACCTTCAACGTCAATCGGTAGCCAAATGAATTTCCCACGACGGACTGCTGATAAAAACTTTTTGCCAGTAAGGATTGAGGAAAAATCTTGTTCACCACCGGGATGTTTTTTCAAACACCTTGAATCAAAAACCTCAATTGATTGAATGGGGCTGTCGAGCACGGTTTCTGCCAACCCTCTGCGGACTGTCTCCGCCTCGGGTAGTTCAGGCATTTGCCATGTTTCTCAGTGAATCAATTGCAGCCTCAGTCTCAGCTGAGCGCCTGGTCAGTCCCTCTCCTGAGCCGAGCACTTCGTCACCACTGATGGCCTTGGCGTAAAACACTCTTTGGTGGTCGGGGCCTTCGAATTCAATTTCATAAAAAACCGTGGGCATATCCAGTGCCATCAGTTTTTCGTTGAGGGTTGTTTTTGGATCCGATGCTTCACGAATTGCATCTGGATCCTCAAGGAGGGGGAAAATAAAATCCTGCACCATCTTTGTTGCAGCTTCTATGCCGTTTGATAAATACACAGCACCAAGAATTGCCTCAAAGGCATCTGCTAAAAGATTGGGTTTTTTTCTTCCGTCAGTTTGCTCTTCACCCTTGCCTAAAAAGAGATATCTACCGATATCCAGTCTTTGCGAGACGGTTGCTAAAGCCTGGGCACTGACAACGCCATTTTTGATTTTGGTGAGTTCACCTTCATTCAGGTCTGAAAAAGATGAATAGAGGTGACTGGTGACAACGTAACCAAGGATTGAATCCCCGAGGAATTCCAATCGTTCGTTGTTCTCGCCACCGTTTTCGTAGGAAAAGGAACTGTGAGTGAGAGCTAGTTTGAGTAGCTTGGGGTCTATCTCCACTCCAAGCCGCGCGTGCAGCTTGTCAAGTTCCATGTTTACGCGTCTGCTACTTTGCGACCCTTGTATTCCATGTAAAGCTCGGTGCCGACGCTGTCAGTGACAACCTTCGCACGGTGCGGCATGCTGTAGACGGTCTTGCCGTTTTCAACAGTCTTGTTCAGCTGCACTGGCTCGGCCTTCCACTGCGAACGGCGTGAGCGGGTGTTTGCTCGGGACTTGCGTCGCTTTGGAACTGGCATGTTTTTACTCTTCCTCTTTAAGCTTTTTTAGTTCTGCCCACCTGGGATCTATTTCATCCTCGTGCGCATGATCCGGATGTTCATTGAGATCGGCGCCGCACTTGGCGCATAATCCCAAACAGTTCTCGTCACATACTGGCTGAAACGGGAAACTGATGACAACCGCATCTCGAACGACCTGATTGATATCAACAGAGTTGTCAATAACCGTCAGCTCATCTTCCGACTGACCAGAATAGGCGAAAAGTTCTTGAAAAGCTACCCTGAAACTATGATCAAGAGGGTCTAAACACCTGGAGCATTCTGTTTTTGCAACTCCAAAGGCCTCTCCGGTGACCAATATGCCCTCATGCACGCTTTCTAGCCTGGTTTCAACCGAAACGTCGTCGGATGCAGGAATGGTGACCATCTCGGTTCCCCAGTTTTCAGCCAGAGAAACATCAAAATCAAGCTGTTCCATGTGGCCGGGCTTGTTCACCAAAGAACGAACCGGCAACACCCAGCTAGTTTGCATTTAGTCTCTCCTTTACCTCGATCGCGACTGCCTTGGTGACATATTTTGAAATGTCACCGCCCAGTTGTGCAACCTCTTTCACCAAAGAACTTGATACATAACCCAATCCCGGCTCACTTGCCATAAACACCGTCTCAACGCCGCTGAGGTCGCTGTTCACCTGCGACATGGGCAATTCGTATTCAATGTCTGCAACTGTTCTAAAACCCTTGATCAGGGCACATGCGCCGTGAACCTCGGCGTATTCAGCAAGCAGACCACTTTCCAGTGAAGAGAATCTAATCGGTGAGATATCAATACCTAGTTCACGAACGCTCTGTTTAATCATGTTCAACCGCTCAGAGGAGCTAAACAAAGGAGTTTTGCTTGGGTTGTGGACAACCAAAACATGAACTTCGTCAAACAGCTTTGTCGATCTTTTTAGTATTCCCAGGTGACCCAGGGTGGCGGGATCAAAACTTCCAGGATAAACAGCTATGTGCTTCATGATTCAAGCCTAGCCTCGTGCGATGGTGTTATCAGCCCCAAGTGGTGAACAAAGTTCAATAATAGTTTCAACTTTGTCTGAATTTTCCAGTAACCGCTCCGCCACTGGTTGGGCATCCCTGATTAGCAATTGATCCCTAACCACTCCAAGCAGGCGAAGTCTGGACTTGGTTCCAGATTGACTGATTCCTGTGACATCGCCTTCTTTGCGGTAACTCAGATCAAGTTCGCTAAGTTCAAAGCCATCCTCGGTTTTTTCTAAGGCGGTCAATCTTTCATTGGCCTCGGATCCCTCTTCGCTGCTGGTCACTAGCAGACACACTCCCGGTTGATTGCCCCTGCCAACTCTTCCTCTAAGTTGATGCAACTGAGCTAGGCCGAATCTGTCGGCATCCAAAATAACCATCGCACTTGCGTTGGGAACATCCACCCCAACCTCAATCACGGTGGTTGATACCAATACATCAATCTCGCCGGAGGCGAATTGGCTCATGACCTCCGATTTCTCATCTGCTGGCATTCTGCCGTGCAAGAGGCCAATTCTGGTGTCTTTCAAATATTGGTTCTCCGTCAATGACGCTGCCACTTCAACCGCAGCAGCACTGGCAGTATCCCCTGTGTCCTGGTCGTTTAGTTCAATCCTTGGACAAACCACAAACGCTTGAAAACCAGACTGAATCTCTTCTGAGACCCTTTGCCAAACTCGACTGACTAGAGCTGGGTTTGAGACACCAACAACATGGGTTGCAATCTTTTGTCTCTGAGCAGGTTTTTCATCCAAAATCGAAACACTCAGATCACCGAAGACTGTTACTGCCAAGGTCCTCGGGATTGGTGTTGCGGTCATGATCAGGGTGTGGACATTTTCTGATTTGGACCTGAGAGCCTCACGTTGTTCAACACCGAAACGGTGCTGTTCGTCAATGACTGCAAGTGAGAGATCAAAAAACTCGACCCTTTCAGAAATCAGTGAATGGGTCCCAATCACAATCCTTGAACTGCCACTCACTATTTTCAACAGCGCTTTACGTTGCTCGCCCTGACTCATCTGGCCAGTAAGTAACACTGGCTGCAGCTGCTCAGCCAAGGGTCCAAGAGCGTCAGTGATGGCGATTAAGTGCTGGCTGGCTAAAACCTCAGTTGGGGCGATTATGGCCGCCTGTGAGCCATCCTCGATTGAACCAAGCATGGCTCTCAGTGCAACCAGAGTTTTTCCAGAACCAACATCTCCTTGAAGTAATCGATTCATCGGTTTTCCACTGGCAAGATCTTTTTCAATCTCTTTTCCGACCCGAACTTGTGCGGAGGTCAGCTGATAATTGAGGTTTTCATCAAACTTCTTCAATAACTCCCCGGCGGTTCTTTTTTTGACCTCAACCGCATCCAGCGATTTGCGAACCAAGCCAAATTCCAGCAAAAGGCCTAAGGCCTCATGAGTTTTCAAAGTCTTAACAGCTTTTTGCCAATCAGCTGGAAGCTCTGGTTTGTGAATCAGGGTGATCGCATCCTTCAATGAATAGATTTCTAGCTCCGTCAAGAGCTTCTGATCAAATGGTTCGTCTGGCCATTGGATTGAATCTAGAACCTGGTCAATTAATTTTTGGATACGCCAACTGGGAAGAGTCGAGGACGCTGGATAAACCGGTATGGGCGTTTCCGCCCATCGCTGGGGGTCAACCTCTGAGGATTCATCAAACAGTTCATAATCTGGATGGGAAAGTTGGATTTGGCCCGAAAACAAGCTGGTCTTTCCAGCAAACAACCCTTGCGTGCCAGGCAATAGTTGATTGGCCCGCCATGCTTGATTGAAAAAGGTGAGTTTTACCGTGGCGGTTCCATCGGTGATGCTAACTTCAAGAATTGAACCCTTTTTCCCTCTGATTGGCCTGGTTTGCACCTTTTCAACCTCGGCAACCAAAGTGACATCCTCGCCAATTGGCAGTTGGCTCATTGGCGTTAGCTGGCCTCTTTGCAAATAGCGTCGAGGGTAGTGCCTAATTAACTGGCCAATGGTTTTGATCTCAAACGCACGGGCTAGCTGCTTGGCGGTTTTTTCGCCAATCAGACCTTCAAGGGGAGTTTCAAAACTTGCCACAGTTCTAACCTATTCAGAAATTCTTGATTTGAGCCTTAGGCTCGTTAGGTGAGCAGAATAATCGCAGGATTTGCCAAGGGCAGAAAACTTTTATCCCCCGCCAAAAACACCAGGCCCACCAGTGACCGGGTGAAAGAATCAATGTTTGGGATTTTGCAATCCCAGGAAATAATTTCCTCAGCCAGTGTCCTTGACATTTTTGCCGGAACCGGAGCAGTCGGCTTGGAGGCGGTTTCCAGAGGTGCAACTAAACTAGTTATGGTAGAAAAAGACGCCACTGCCGCATCCGTTTGCCAGCAGAATGCCGAACTTGTTTTGTCACATTTAGAGACACCTGTTGATATTCAAATGCTGCAGGCCAATGCTTATAACGCCCTAGATAATCTTGTCGGGCAGTTTGACCTAATCTTTTTAGACCCTCCATATAACTACCCGGTAAACAAGCTGAATGAAAATCTTCAGCAGCTTTTGCCTTTATCCAGAGGGGTGGTTGTAATGGAAAAATCAGCCAAGACTGAAATGCCCGATCTAACTGGCTGGGTTATAGACGAGACCAAAAACTACGGAGATAGCGAATTAGTGTTTTTAACTAAAGATGTCTCTCGCTAGGGCCGGTGTAGACCTGCTGAGGCCGACCAATCTTGGTAACAGGATCTGCCATCATTTCTCGCCAGTGAGCAATCCAACCGGGCAATCTGCCTAGCGCAAATAGTGCGGTGAACATCTTTGGCTCAAAACCCATGGCCTTATAAATAACACCCGAATAGAAATCAACATTTGGATAAAGCTTGCGAGAAACGAAGTAGTCGTCTTTCAACGCAGCCTCTTCCATCTTCTTTGCAATATCGAGCAGCGGGTCATGGATTCCAAGGTCATTTAGAACACTGTCGGCAGTAGCCTTCACGATTTTTGCCCTGGGGTCAAAGTTTTTATAAACGCGGTGACCAAAGCCCATCAGGCGAACGCCCTCTTCTTTGTTTTTCACCCTCTCGATGAATTTCTCAACGGTGTCACCTGATTCATGAATGTCCTGCAACATCTCCAAAACCGCCTCATTTGCTCCACCGTGCAGTGGGCCATAAAGCGCGTTCACGCCAGCACTCATGGATGCAAACATGTTTGCCTGAGAGGAACCAACCAAGCGAACAGTCGAGGTCGAACAGTTCTGCTCGTGGTCTGCATGCAACATAAACAAGGTATCCAGCGCCTTTGTGATCACTGGATTTTGCACATAGGTCTCAGCGTTATTGCCAAAAGTTAGCCACAGGAAGTTCTCAACATAATTCAGCGAGTTGTCTGGGTAAAGCAAAGCATGCGAAACAGAAGTCTTTTGCGCATATGCCGCTACTACTGGCAACTTTGCCAGCAATCTAATGGTAGAAAGCTCGACCTGCTCTGGGTCTTTAGGGTTTAGAGAATCTTCATAGAAAGTTCCAAGGGCGCTGACCGCACTTGACAAAACACTCATTGGATGAGCTGATCGGGGGAAGGCTTTAAAGAAGTCCTTCAGGTCTTCTTTCAGAAGTGTGTGGCGACGAATCTTTCCTTCAAACTCTGAAAACTCTGATTCGGTTGGAAGCTCTCCATAAATAAGGAGGTAGGCAACTTCCAAAAAACTTTTCTGGCCAGCAAGCTGCTCGATTGGGTAGCCACGGTATCTGAGGATGCCTGCTTCTCCATCGATATAGGTGATTGCTGATTTGGTGCTGGATGTGTTTACAAACCCCTGGTCCAGGGTTGTGAGACCAACATCTTTCATCAGTCCTGAAATATCGAACCCGGCAGGGCCCTGTGTTGATGGAACCACCGGGTATTCGACTGTTGTGTCGCCAAAACTCAGTGAAACTTTATCTTCTGAGGTCAAGGTGTCTCCTCGCTCTAAAACGATGACGGTGCTCTCAGCCTAAAGCATTTTCAATCTCTTGGAAGCCGCTATCACTTCATTGTCTGAAGCGGTCACCGAGATTCGAACATGACCCTTTCCAGCTTCGCCATAAAACTCTCCGGGGCCCACCAAAATCCCCATCTCTGCAAATTTCGAAACCGCGTCAAATGTGTCCTCAACCTCCACCCAGAGATAAAGCCCACCCTCGCAGTCAGCTATCTGGAATCCCGCCGAAACCAAGGCCTGAGACAAAATCTCAATTCGGTTTCTATAAATCTTTTTCTGAGCCAAAACATGCTGGTAATCACTGAGGCCTGCAACCATCGCCTTTTGAACAGGCAGCGGAACTATCAGGCCAGCATGCTTTCTCAGGTTGATAAGCCCTTGAATTAGATTCTTATCGCCACCTGCCAAAGCAGCACGATAACCAGCAATGCTGGATTGCTTGGAAAGAGAGTAGATAGAGAGCAAGCCGGTTAGGTCACCTTCGGTGATCTCCTCTTGCAATAAACACGGAGTTGCTGTTTCGGCAAACTCATCTAACCAACCAAGCTCCGCATAACACTCATCACTGACCAGCACAGCACCCAGTTCACGTGCGCGCGCAACAGCCAGACGCATCTGTTCAATGCTCATAACTGACCCGTTTGGATTAGCGGGTGAATTGATCCAAATCAGCTTTGTGTTCTCTGGCCACTTGGCGGGATCATCCTCACTAACAAGGCCACAATCTGCAAACTTGGCACCGACCTCATAGGCGGTATAGGCAAGCGCTGGTTGCACCACAACATCATCTGGTCCCAGTCCCAACATCACAGGAAGCCAAGAAATGAACTCCTTGCTTCCAACAGTTGGCATTACCTGCTCTTTATCAAGTGATACAGATCTACGGTTTGAAAACCAATCGACCATCGCCTGTCTTAGCTCCTCGGTGCCAGTGGCCGATGGGTAGCCCGGAGAATTGGAAGCTTGCTTTAGAGCGGAGGAAATGACATCTGGGGTTTGGTCAACTGGGGAACCGATGGATAAGTCAACCAAGCCGTCGGGGTGCTGCTCAGCAGTTTTTTTATAAGGGGCTAATTTTTGCCAGGGATACTCTGGCAGCCTGTCAAACAATTATTCGCCTTGCGGGGGCAATGCTGCTACCAATGGGTGATCAGATGGGATTGGCCCCATTTTGGCAGCTCCTCCGGGGGAACCGATTTCATCAAAGAAATCAACATTTACGTCGTAGTAATCCGCCCACTGCTCCGGAACATCGTCTTCGTAGTAGATGGCCTCTACCGGACAGACCGGTTCACAGGCACCGCAATCAACGCATTCATCGGGTTGGATGTAAAGCATTCGATCACCCTCGTAAATACAGTCAACGGGGCACTCGTCGATACAGGCTTTATCTTTTACATCCACACATGGAAGTGCGATTACGTAGGTCAAACTTCACTCCTAATTTTTCCCATTATCTCATCCCCCGGTATTGATTTGTTGTTTCCAGGCGGAGCGTCTAATGCTTGGGAAGATCATCACTAATCCAACAAGAACAATTGATCCGTATGCCCACAAATTTCCAACCGAGTCAAAAAAGTTTCCCTGCAGGTCGGTTGTTATAAATAACTCCCCTCCAGGTTGCCTCTGTGCCATCAAAAACACCGTCACAATCAAGCTAAAGCTCATCAAATAAAGCCCACCTCGAGAGTTTCTCAACAGTCGGAGTGCGAGAGCCAAGGAGCCAACCATCGCAAGTGCAACAACCAAACCAATTGGGAAACCATTGCCATCCACTGAGCGATGCAGTAATGTCCCTGCGATTCCAACCAATACTCCAGTGGGTATCGCCCAGAAATAAGTTATAGCGGGCTTAAGCGTCAACCATGGTGAGGGGGACGCTTTTCGAACTCTTTCTTTATCGCTTAGGCGCATTCTGGACTTCCCGTCAAAAATAATCTCATTTCCAGAAACCTCTATTTGAGAACCGTGGGCTAACAACGCATTTCGCTTGATCTCGGCAGTTTCAGCATCGCCAAATTCAACATCAAAGCTCTTTCCGGGCTCGGCGATTTCCCAAAACTGAGGACGAATTCGTTTTTTGGCAAGCTTCCTAATAGCCCAAGCAACCGCAAAGTGAGCGGCCTTGTGATCTGGATGTCCAAAACCTCCATTTGAGTCGTAGGTCAAAACAACATCTGGTCTGAAAAGCTCAATCTCTCGTGCAATGTCTTCGCCAACCACGCTGGTTCCAGCGGCGGCCAATGACATTTCATCCAACTTGCTTGGTTTGCCAACGCGACCCCAAGAGTTGATTCTCATGCCAGAGTCTCGATAGGCCCGCTTGCCTAGATAGGCATGCTCAAGACCAGGAAAGGCGCTAACCGCCTCAGCTAACTCTTGCTTTCGGTAAAGCGCCATCTCTAATGGCTGCTCATTCAAATACTGCAATTGTTTTGATTCAGTCACTCCCATCTCACCGCGGGTGAGAGTTAGAACTTTGACCTTGCTTCCACCTCGAAGGGCGTGGGCGATTATGTGACCGGTGAACAAGCTTTCATCATCTGGGTGCGCATGCACCACCAGGAGTCGCTTTGGACTGAAACTTGGTTTCGACATGTGATTAGCCTATGCCGAATCTTGATTAGCTCGCTTTTTTGCACTTAGGGACCGAGCTCTCAGGTTTGGATCGAGTTCGACCTTGCGAATCCTGATGGACTCCGGAGTCACCTCAACACATTCATCCTCACGGGCAAATTCCAAACATTCTTCGAGAGAAAGGTTGCGATGAGGGGTGAGTGACTGAAACTCATCTGAAGTGGAGCTTCTCATGTTGGTGAGCTTTTTCTCCTTGGTGATGTTTACCTCCATGTCATCAGGACGTGAGTTTTCACCAATCACCATTCCCGCATAAACCTCAGTTGTTGGCGGAATGAAAAAGCTTCCTCTGTCTTGCAATGCCATCAGCGCAAACGGAGTTGCAACGCCAGACCGGTCCGAGATAAGTGATCCGCTTGGTCTAGTTTGAATCTCTCCGGCCCATGGGTGGAAACCGGCGCTGATTGCGTTGGCGATTCCACTCCCTTTGGTGGTGGTCAAAAACTCAGTTCTAAAACCAATCAGCCCTCGAGCCGGAACGGTGAATTCCATTCGAACCCAACCTGATCCGTTATTGGTCATCTGGTTTAGCTTTCCTTTTCTGGAGGCCATCAGCTGTGTGATTGCACCCAAAAACTCTTCGGGAACATCAATTGTCAATTCCTCAAATGGCTCTAGTAATTGGCCATCCTCTTTTTTGGTCACAACCTGTGGCTTACCAACTGTTAGCTCATACCCCTCACGGCGCATGGTCTCCACCAAAATGGCTAGAGCTAGCTCTCCCCTGCCTCGAACTTCCCATGCGTCTGGGCGCTCTGTTGGCATCACTTGGATGGATACGTTTCCAATCAGCTCTTTTTCAAGACGATCTTTGACCAGTCGAGCGGTAACCTTGGCACCCTTGACTCGTCCAGCCATGGGTGAGGTGTTAATTCCGATGGTCATCGATATTGCTGGTTCATCGACTCGAATGATTGGCAACGCCTCTGGGTTTTCTGGGTCTGCCAGAGTTTCCCCAATCATGATGTCCTCGATACCCGCGACTGCAACGATGTCACCAGCAAAAGCCCTCTCGGCTGGTGATCGCTCAAGTCCCTTGGTGATCAAAAGCTCAGAAATCTTTGCCTGCTTGATTTCTCCATCTCGCTTCATCCACGCAACCTGCTGACCCTTTTTTAGCTCTCCAGCTTTGATTCGAAGCAATGCCAGACGGCCAAGAAATGGTGATGCATCCAAGTTAGTGACGTGCGCCTGCAATGGCTTTTCATCGTCATAGGTTGGCGCTGGAATGTTATTCATAATCGCTTCGAACAGAGGCTCTAGGTTTTCACCATCTGGCAATGAGCCTTCTTCGGGTTGAGTGAAAGATGCGATTCCGCTTCTTCCCGATGCATAAATAATCGGCAAATCCAACAGTGAATCAATGTCAATGTCCTCTTGGTCCATGTCTCCAGCAAGGCCAAGAAGTAGGTCATGTGATTCGCTTACGACTTCCTCAATTCTTGAATCAGCCCTATCGGTTTTGTTCACGACCAGAATCAATGGAAGCTTTGCCTCCATTGTCTTTCTGAGAACAAACCTGGTTTGAGGCAAGGGTCCCTCGCTAGCATCAACCAGCAAGACAACTCCATCAACCATGCTCAGACCGCGCTCAACCTCACCGCCAAAATCGGCGTGGCCAGGAGTGTCAATCACGTTGATTGTCACAGCTGAATCCGATGCTGGTCCCGAATATTCAATAGCTGTGTTTTTAGCCAAGATTGTGATGCCGCGCTCTTTTTCCAGATCGCCGCTGTCCATCACACGTTCATCAACATCTCCGTGTGTGGAAAAAGTATTGGTTTGCCTAAGCATGGCATCCACCAGTGTGGTCTTGCCGTGGTCCACGTGGGCCACAATGGCAATATTTCGCAGGTCTTTTCTAACCGCCAAAGTCATTTGTATTTTCCTAAAGCTCAATCTCTGGCGGTTGCCAGGCTCTCTAAGCTTACCCACCAAAGAGTTAATAGACTGAATGCATGTCAATCATGATTTATGACGGAGATTGCGGGTTTTGCACCCTAAGCGTTAATTGGGGTCATGATTTCTTTGATTTCTTCCCCGCAGCCACCCCGTCCCAGGGCTACAACTTCGCTCAGCATGGACTAACTCAAAAGCAGGTTGATACCAGCGTTTGGGTGGCTGATGATAAAAACTATTCAGGCCACAGAGCAGTTGCGTGGCTACTTCGAAACCAACCACAGTTTTATTGGAAGCTAGCTGGTTGGATAATGATAACACCGCCCATATCTTGGATTTTCAGACTTGGATATCGCTTGGTTGTCCTAAACCGCCACCGTTTTCCCGGCTCAACAAATGCCTGCAAGTTTGACCCAAAGACATCTAAATGAAAAGAAGACCCGGTGTTGAGCTTTTATTAGTTCTGGGTGTGTCGGTCGGTGCAAGTGCTGTTTATTCAGTTCTTTCCTTGCTTCGCAACATCACCAGTGAACAGGGTCTTGCTGGGTCGCAAGTGACGCTGAATCGTTCGCTGGCCGAGAACCCATGGGTTGACCTTTCTTACCAACTAGCTGAATTTGCGCTTCCTCTAGTGCCGGTAGCGCTCGTGATCTATCTACTCAAACTCGATGGTTCAGCAGCTGCCCAACTTGGAATAGTCAGGCAAAAAATTGCCAAAGACAGTCTGTTTGGTTTTTATCTGACAATTTTGATTGGCCTTCCAGGAATTGGCCTCTATCTGCTGGCAAGGGCCAATGGTCTTGCAGCCGAGGTGGTGGTTGATGCAATCGGAGAGAGATGGTGGGAGGTGCCGATTCTTATTTTGAATGCGGCAGAGGCATCCATCTTGGAAGAGACGATTGTGGTCGGGTATTTATTCGTGCAGCTTCGAAAAATGCGATTGAGCGAAAAAACAATCATTTTTATCTCCGCATCTCTTCGAGCGCTGTATCACGTCTATCAGGGGCTTGCTGGTTTGGCGGGTAATTTCATAATGGGAATCATTTTCGGCTACCTATATTCAAGGCTTGGAAGGCTGACACCGCTTCTAGTGGCGCATTTTTTGATGGACGTCGCGGTATTCATTGCCGGGCCTGCGTTTTTAATTTGGATTGGGTTTTAGGCTTTCAGGGCATTAATTTTTGGAGGAAAGTTTGCCCGAGAGGTCAATTCAACATCTACCCATTTCCATATTCGCAACCGTCATGGGACTAACTGGTTTTGCAATTGCGATAGAAAAACTGGAGCAGTATTGGAACTTAGGAACAGTAATCTCCGATCCACTGCTTGTAATAAGCGGTGTTCTTTTGATAGCTCTGTCGGTTTTGTATCTGACCAAGTTTGCAAGGTTTCCACAAGCAGTTTTGGCAGAGTTCAATCATCCGATTCGACTTAGCTTTTTTCCGACCATCACGATTTCACTTTTGGTGTTGGCGGTTGGCATCCACCAACGACTTCCAGATATTGCAGTCTGGATGTGGTGGGTTGGCATCATTGGGCAGTTAATTTTTACCCTCGCCATTCTCACTCGCTGGATGCACCGCGAAAGCTTCGTCACAGAGCAGTCAAACCCAGCATGGTTTATCCCAATTGTTGGAAACGTGTTGGTGCCAGTCGCTGGCGTGAACCTAGGCTTTGCAGAAGTCAGTTGGTTTTACTTCTCGTTTGCGATTGTTTTGTGGCTACCAATGCTTGCAATTGTCCTAAACCGAATCTTTTTTCACCCAGCAATTCCGCAAAAACTGTGGCCAACGATGTTCATTTTGATTGCACCCCCGGCCGTGGCATTTTTGTCTTGGATGCAGCTAAACGGTTCTCAGTTGGATTCTCTTGGCAGAATCTTTTATTACTTCGCAGTTTTCACAACCATCTTGCTATTCGCCCAGGGTAAATACTTCGCCAGCGTTAAATTTGGTCTTCCATGGTGGGCCTACAGCTTCCCAATAGCTGCAGTTACCATTGCTAGCTTTTTATTCTCTGAGCTAACAGGCGGGGTTTACTCATTGATACTGGCCCACGTTTTGCTGGTATTCCTAACGGGCCTAATTGCCACCCTTGTTTATAAGACCACAAAGGCAGCTCTGAACAACCAAATCTGTCAACCAGAGTAATAATTTGACCACCAACCGGGGTGGTTGGCTATGCTTAGGGAAAATCTCTTAGGCGGAAACGTTGAATTCTAAGCTCAAAACCAAGTCTGGATTTATTATTTGGTTCACTCTGCTGATTCTTAGCGTGCTGCTAGCAACCTTCATTCCCTACGGAATTCTTGGCACTCTCAGTCCATCATTGGTTGTCTATGGCTTCTGGTTGGGCTTTGGTGTGGTCATCATTGGGCTGATCGTTTGGGGAGTCAAAGACTGGAGGAACGGTCAGTGATTACAACAGAGTTGGTTTGGCTGGCGATTGGTTTATTTGCCCTTTTTGGAGTGATTATCTCCCTCACCGCAACCAGATCTAATAAAGGCACTGCCGAGGATTACTACCTGGCAGGCCGGAAGATTGGTCCCGTAGTTGCAGGCCTGAGTTATGCAGCGACCACCTATAGCGCGTTCATGTTGGTGGTGCTCACCGGTCTTACCTACCGAGGCGGTATTGGTGCACTGGGATTTGAGCTTATCTATTTTGCTGGATTGGGTCTGTTGGTTATTTTTGCCCCAAGGTTTTATCTAGCGGCAAAGCGCTGGGGGTTTATCTCTCCTGCGGAAATGATTGGTGCCAGATACGGCGATCGCAATGTTGCAAGACTCATGGCCGTAATTGCCTTAGTATTTCTTCTTCCCTACTGCACTACCCAAATGGCTGGAATTGGCCTGCTGCTCAGTGGAGTCACAGATGGGGGCCTGACTCTTTTCCAGGCGGTTTTGGTTGGAGCCGTACTGGCAGTTTTCTGGACACTATTTGCAGGTCTTCGCTCTGTTGCTTGGACCGATGCAACACAAGCCGCAATCATGATGATTTCAGGCATATTGGCGGTTGCTTTCGCAATCGCAGCCTTGGGAGGATTCCCAGGCATAATTGATTCAACATTGGAAAACAACGCTGAGTGGCTGAGCCTGCCAGGACCAGGGCTTTGGTCAATCGGAACATTTATCGCACTTTCACTCCCCTGGTTTTTCTTCACAATCTCTAACCCTCAGGTGAGCCAGAGGCTATTCATCATCAAAGACTTCAAGTCGATGAAAACAATGATCTTGTGGGTCATGGGCTTTGGACTGATCTTCACTCAGGTTGCTGTTATCTGGGGATTTGCAGCCCTGCAGTTGCAACCAGGATTGGAAAACACCTCCAACGCAACTCCCGCTCTTTTGGGAAGCGGCGTGGTTCCGATTCCAGTGGCATTGATGCTCATCGTTGGAATCTTGGCTGCTGCCATTTCAACACTTGATTCAATTGCGCTAACCATGGGGGCCATGGTTTCCAGAGACTTCCTAGGACGCAAAACCGCCTCTGCAACGGATCGCACGCAAATCACGGTCGGTCGAGTAGTTGTTGTGATTGTGATTGTTTTCGCAAGCTTCTTCGCTTTGCAAACTGCAGACATAGTTGACCAGTTGGCATCTCTATCCGCAGCTGGCTTGATGGTCACGGTTCCAAGCATCGTTGGTGCCTTCTTCTGGTCAAGAGCAACCAACTGGGGTGCCCTGGCATCACTCTTGGGTGGTTCGGTGACGGCAATCTGGATGGCACTGGTTCAGGGTGTGAGCGTGTTTGATCCAATCTTGGCAGTCACAGTCGCGACAATCACCGTTTCACTTTTTGTGATTGTTAGTTTGATTACCAAGCCTCATGCGGAAGCGTTGGATTTCAAAGCAGAACTGAAAGCACCGCTGAAAAATAGTGGTGCTTGGTAATTATTAGCAACAACAGGGGTTCTAAAACCTCAGTGATTTAGTTTCTATGCATGACCATTACAGACACGTATTTAGAAAACAACAAAGCATATGCGGCCAGCTTTTCTGGCCCACTACCACTGCCTCCAAGTAACAAGATTGCTGTTTTAGCCTGCATGGATGCCAGGCTGAATGTCTATGGCGCTCTAGGCATTCAAGAAGGAGAATCCCACGTGATTCGCAATGCCGGTGGCGTAGTCACAGATGACGAGATTCGCTCACTGGCAATTAGCCAAAGGTTGTTGGGGACCGAGGAGGTTATCCTAATCCACCACACCGACTGCGGCATGCTCACCTTCACCGATGATGAGTTCAAGGCAAGCATTCAGGATGAGACCGGCATCAAGCCAGAGTGGGCAGCGGAATCATTCAATGATTTAGAAACTGATGTCAGCCAATCAGTTGCCCGAATCAAGGCAAGCCCGTTCATTCCCAAAAAAGACAACATCAGGGGCTTTATTTTTGACGTTGCAACTGGAGAACTCAGCGAAGTTAAGTAAGCAAAACAGAAAACTCCCTGGCCGAAAACCAGGGAGTTTTCTAATTGGTGGAGATGGGGGGAATTGAACCCCCGTCCACGGCAGTGATTGTGGAGATTCTACGGGCGTAGCTTCAATATACGTTTTCTCGGCCCCTGCATTTGTCTGAAGCAACTATGCAGACAGGCCCAGCCAAGGTGAAAAGTCCCGGATAGCACCTAGGCGCTACTATCCAGCAAGATTCCTAAATGGCGTCTAGGTCTGGGGCGGAATCGAACCCAGTTAGACGGACTTCGGGGCTAGCTTAAGCAGCTAGGGCGAAGTCGGCGCGCTTTGATTTGGCACCTATAGTTTTTGCAGAGGGCGTTAACGAGATAACTCTGCATCCTCGACCCGCTTCATCCACGCACTACTACAGTGTCGAAACCGATCATCCCCATGTTTAGTTATCAAATCTGCCGCAAGGCAGTAGTGCAGTTTACCATTCTTTGCCCTTGGTGGCCATAGCTCTGTCGGCTTCACGCTTGTCCTGCTTTTCTTTCAGGGTCTGACGCTTGTCATATTCCTTTTTGCCTCGAGCTAAAGCGATCTCAACTTTTGCTCGACCGTCTTTGAAGTAAAGCTTCAATGGAACCAGGGTGTAGCCGGTTTCTTTGACCTTGCCGGTGAGCTTGTTAATCTCCATGCGGTTTAGCAGTAGTTTTCTTTTTCTTCTGGTGGAGTGATTAGTCCAAGAGCCTTCTGTGAACTCTGGGATGTGCACGTTTTCTAGCCATGCTTCCCCGTTTTCAATTGCCGCGTAACCGTCAACCAGTGAAGCTCTACCGGCTCTGAGGGACTTAACCTCTGTGCCGGTCAGCACAAGCCCAGCCTCGTAGATATCATCAATGTGATAGTCGTATCGAGCCTTACGGTTGGTTGCGACTATTGCTTCGCCGCGCTCCCTAGGCATGTTTTCTCCTGGTTAGACCTTTAGATATCGACGAATTGCAACAGAACTCGCCAGAGCTGAAAGGATAACACCGCCAAGAATCAACCAGGGAACAACTGTTAGCGCCTGCTGGGCACCAACAAATGATGTGAAGGGCAATCTCACCGCCAAAAAGTCTTGAACTAGGAATTCCACCGCTGCATAAACAGCCACGGCACTGAGCACTGCACCGAGGGTTGCGGCGATTACACCCTCAAGCACAAACGGGAACCTGATTGAGAAGTTACTGGCTCCAACCAGCCTCATAATTGCTATTTCTCGTCTTCTAGAAAACGCACTGAGTCGGATTGTGGTGCTGATCAACAAAAGCGCACTAGCAAGCATCACACCTGCTACCGCAGCCGCCGTAATGGATCCCGCATTGAGAAAACTGAAGATTGAATCAAGATAGCCTCGCTGGTCTCTAACCTGCTCAACACCAGCTGCTCCACTAAAGCTCTCGGTGATAATCGCACTTTGCTCCGGGTTTGTAAGGTTCACCCAAAAAGCCTCATTGAGCTGTTCAGGGGTTACATAACTTGCGACCGTGCTGTCTGCGAATTCCTCACTGAATTTCTCATAGGCCTGCTCGTGAGTTTCAAAATAATACTGATCGATGTATGGAGCCAGAACAGTTGATTTCAGCTGGGCATCCACCGCCGCTATTTGAGCCTCACTTGCTTCACCGGTTGGACAAGCGGCAGCTGGAGAAACATCTGTGCACATGTAAACAGCCACCTGAGCACGGTCATACCAGTAGTTTTTCATTTCGTTGATTTGCAATTGAAGCAAAGCCGCAATGCCAACAAAACTCAGGGAGATAAATGTCACCAAGACAATTGAGATGACCATGGAAACATTGCTTCGAATGCCGGCCCAAGATTCACTGAGAGCAAATAAGACCTTCATCAGAATTCCTCCGACTTAGGCATCTCACCGGTGTTCACATCCCGGTAACCCGCGGCTGCCTCGTCCCTTACAATCTCTCCGTTTTTGAGCTCAACGACTCGTTTTTGCAATCGGTCAACGATCCCTCGATCGTGAGTAGCCATTAATACTGTGGTTCCACCCAGGTTGATTCTTTGCAATAAATCCATAATCTCGCCTGAGGTCTTTGGGTCTAAGTTTCCAGTTGGCTCATCGGCAAGCAAAATGTCTGGTTTATTCACGATGGCTCTTGCCACCGCAACTCTTTGCTGCTCTCCACCGGATAGCTCGCTGGGCATTCGTTTTGCTTTTTCGCTCAACCCCACGAGGCTCAAAACATCAGGCACTGCGGTTTCAATGAAAGCCCTGGGCTTCCCAATAACCTTTGATGAGTAAGCGACATTTTCGTATACGTTTTTCTGAGGCAGCAGTCTGAAGTCTTGGAAAACCAC
>Ga0209923_1000061_pt1 | contig 32046 bp, 34 predicted proteins | sample SalPon1_A_H2O_MG_FD_185696 | JGI IMG/M metagenome (GOLD analysis project Ga0209923, IMG submission 185696) | Salt pond water microbial communities from South San Francisco under conditions of wetland restoration - Salt Pond MetaG R1_A_H2O_MG... | ecosystem: Environmental > Aquatic > Non-marine... | reverse complement strand
CGTTGACCATGATTGTTTGGTCAGCAACCTCTGGAACTAATTCGGTCGGGCTGTGGGCAATAACGCCGTCATAGGTCAAGTTTTGATAAATCTCATCGGCGATAATCCAGATGTTGTTCTCCAAAGCCCAGCGAGCGATGTCTTCAGTTTCCTGTTTTGAATAGACAGCTCCGGTTGGGTTGGAGGGGTTTACAAAAACCAACGCCTTTGTCTTGCTGGTCTTTGCTTTATCCAGTTGCTCAACTGTCACTTTGTAGTGCTGATCGCTTCCTGCAAAAACACTTACCTGCTTACCCCCTGCAAGTGCGATGCTCTCGGGGTAGGTGGTCCAAAACGGAGCTGGAACTAAAACCTCGTCGCCTGGATCGATGATTGCTGCGAATGCTTGGTAAACCGCCTGCTTACCACCGTTGGTGACAACTACCTGTGAAGCCACAACCTCTGTACCCGAATCAACTTTGGTTTTTGCAACGATTGCGTCTTTGAGTTCGGGAAGCCCTGCAGCGGGTGTATACCGGTGGTTTTTTGGATCTTTAGCTGCGGCAATGGCAGCTTCAACGATGTGCTCGGGGGTTGCAAAATCTGGCTCGCCCGCAGCGTAGGAAATTACATCCTTGCCATCGGCTTTCATGGCCTTTGCTTTGGCATCAACTTTGAGGGTGGCGGATTCACTTATGGCGGCGATTCTGGCGGAGATTCGAGACATGCGCTTAGCCTATATCCAGATTGGTCAACCATTGCCAAAAACCCCCACGGCACACTACACTTACGTAGTAGTTGACATCTGCCGCTAAATATTTTGGCAACATCACCATTTTAGAACCAATCTAGAAGTGTGTCTGTCGGAGTAGGGATTGAAACCAAGCCTTTCCCAAGTCGCAGTGTGTCAATGATTTAGGGCGGTGGCTCAATTGGTAGAGCAGCGGTCTCCAAAACCGCAGGTTGCAGGTTCGAGTCCTGTCCGCCCTGCAAGGGAAGGAAGCAAATGGCAGAAGAAGAGAAGCCAAGCGAAGACCTGGTTGAAAAGGCGAAAGCCGATAAGCAGCAGGCCAGAGGGCCAGCTGGCCGGGTCACACTGTTTGTGCGTCAGGTAATTAATGAGCTGAGCAAGGTCACTAAACCGACCAACAAAGAGTTGATCAACTACACCTGGACCGTACTTGGATTTGTGGCGGTCATGATGGTCATTATCTCCGCCCTCGACTGGGTATTTTTCTCAGTAGTTGGATTTACATTTACCCCCTAAGGAAAAGGTTTTAAATTGGCAGAAATGCAATTTTCAGAAAACGCTGAAACGGAAGAGCAATCAGCTGACTCAGTTGACTCAGCCGAGGTTGAACAAACCCCTGAGCCAGAGACTGCAGAGCCTGAGACAGAGATTCAAGCCGAGGATTCAGCAGAGCAGGAAGCTGTTACTGAGACTGTTTCCGAGCCAGAGGCCGCTGAACCGTCAGCCGAAGAAGCTCCAGCCGAAGCCCCAGAAGAGATTGACCCTTACCGTGCGTTCCGTGAAGAACTTCGTTCACAGCCAGGTAAGTGGTACGTGGTTCATAGTTATGCAGGTTACGAGCGTCGCGTGAAGCAGAACATCGAAACACGTAAGTTGTCACTTGCCGGTGGAGACAGCATTTTTCAGATTGAGGTTCCGATGGAGGAATCAATCGAAATCAGGAACGGTCAGCGCAAGCTGGTGACCAAGGTTCGTGTCCCTGGATATGTATTGGTTCGCATGGACATGAACGAAGACAGCTGGGCGCTAGTTCGTCACACTCCAGCGGTAACAGGATTTGTTGGCAACAGCCAAAGCCCAACTCCATTGCGACCAGCAGAGGCTTTTGACATGTTGAAGGTGTTGTTCACCCCTGAAGAGCCAGAGGTTGAGCAGCCAGTTGCAGGCAAGCCCAGTAAGGGTCAACCTGCAGTCAAGAGCGTTCCGGTCAATATCGATTTCGAGATTGGCGAGAGCATTCTGATCAAGGACGGATCCTTTGCGGGTCTGCCAGGAACGATTTCCGAGATCAAGCCCGACAGTGGCAAGGTCACGGTATTGGTATCCCTGTTTGAGCGTGAAACTCCGGTGGAGTTGAGCTTCAACCAGGTAGGTCCACTTAACTAGGACAAAAAAGGAAAGATAAATGGCACCAAAGAAAAAGAAGGTATCGGGTCTGATCAAATTGCAGATCCAGGCTGGCGCTGCAAACCCAGCACCACCAATTGGTCCTGCATTGGGTCAGCACGGCGTGAACATCATGGAGTTCTGCACCGCTTATAACAATGCAACTGCGGACCAACGCGGAAACGTGATTCCAGTTGAAATCACTGTTTATGAGGATCGTTCATTCGATTTCATCCTGAAAACCCCACCAGCAGCAGAGCTCATTAAAAAAGCAGCTGGAGTGAAAAAGGGTTCATCAACACCTCACACCGACAAGGTTGGCAAATTGAGCAAGGACGATATTTATAAGATCGCCGAGACCAAGATGGCTGACCTAAACGCGAATGATGTTGAAGCCGCAGCAAAGATTGTTGCTGGTACCGCACGCTCTATGGGAATCACTACAGAGCTCTAAAAACAAAGCTCGTGGCAGGGGTTGCGCCCCCAGACCACGAACTGTGACCGAAAGGAAAAGCAGATGGCAAAGCGCTCAAGGGCTTACAACGAAGCCGCAAGCAAAATCGAAGAGGGTCGACTTTACTCTCCGACCGACGCAGTATCGCTAGCTAAAGAAACAGCTGGCTCAAAAACCAACTCAACCGTCGAGGTTGCCCTAAAGCTGGGTGTAGACCCACGCAAGGCAGACCAGATGATTCGTGGAACGGTGTCACTACCTGCAGGAACTGGTAAGACAGCCAAGGTAATTGTTTTCGCTCAGGGTGCCGCAGCGGAAGCAGCCAAGGAGGCTGGAGCAGACGAGGTTGGTGGCGATGAGCTAATTGAGAAAGTTGGCGAAGGCTGGACCGATTTTGACGCGGCAATCGCCACCCCAGACTTGATGGGTAAGGTTGGACGACTTGGAAAGGTTTTGGGCCCAAGAAACTTGATGCCAAACCCAAAGACTGGAACAGTGACCATGGACACCGCAAAGGCAGTCCAGGACATCAAGGGTGGTCGAATCGAATTCAAAATTGACAAGCAGGCAAACCTTCACTTCATTGTTGGTAAGGCTAGCTTCACCCCAGAGCAGTTGAAAGACAACATAACTGCTGCCCTGGAAGAGGTGAGTCGTCAGCGACCATCTTCAACTAAGGGAAGATACGTAATCAAGGGAGCGGTTTCAACCACCTTTGGCCCAGGTATCCCACTGGATGTTGCTGATTTATAAAAGAATCTGAAAAAGCCCGCCTTTCGAGGCGGGTTTTTTTATTGCTCTAATCTTTGTTCGATTTCTTTCCCGGTGGGCGGTTGAGCCCCCTCACGCTCGCAGGCAATGGCTGAAGCCATCACGGCCACCTTCCCGCATCTCTCAATGTCTTCAATATCTAATCTTTCGAGTCGCTTCAAAGGCTGCTCTCCCAACCCAGCCAACAGGTCTAATTCCACCAACAGGTTTGCCATGAAAGTGTCCCCGGCACCAACGGTGTCCTGCAGATCAATTACCACCCCGGGGATTTCAATCTTGTCATTACCTCGATAAATCAACGCACCTTCGCTACCGCGCGTGATTACGACTAATTTGGAAAGCCCACCCATCCAATCGCGTGCAACATCATCCAAGTCCTTATCTCCATATAGCCATTCAATGTCGGCATCACTGGCTTTGATGATTGTTGAAATTCTGTTGAGTTTTTCGATTCGATCTAATTCACTCTGTTTCTGAGCACCAAGAGCCGGTCTTATGTTCAGGTCATGACTGAGTGTCATGGCATCACTTGCAAATAGCTCTGCAAGCCATGCCTCGATGATTTTGTTTCCTGGTTCCATTGCCATGGTCAGACAGCCAAACTGAACTGTTGAAACCTCCAGCTGATTGAGACTTTCTAAACCCGGCAGCTCATTTTTCTGCCACATCCAATCCGCTGTGTTTTCAACATAAAAGCTATAGGTTGCAACACCGTGTTCGTCCAAAGCGGCGAAAGCCAGGGTTGATTGCTGCTCGGCGTTGATTGCAAGATCCAGTGAGACATTGTTATCTGCTAGGTGCTTTCTGATTTGCTTTCCAAATAGGTCACCTGAGATTCGCCCCAGAAACTGATGTGGGTGCTCTCTGCGGGCAAGGGAAAGGGCAACGTTTGCATTGGCCCCACCTGTTACAGCTGTGAATTTCTCAGCTTGGGTTGAATCCTGAATCAGGTCAATTAGTGCCTCGCCGATAACTACGATCATTGTTCAATGTTAGACCGAGTATGGTGGAGCTATGTCCAATCAAACCGAGCTTTCGGCAAGAAAACTTTCGGTAACCTCACTATTGCTAATCGCAATTGGAGCCACCAGTTGGTGGGCTATAACAATCCTTGCAAACTACAGCGATTTCTTTTACGACGATTATCGCTATGAGTTGGTGACCGAAGATGCAGACATGACCCCCAAGGGTGAAGAGCCTTCTCAGTTTTACGAGAGGATCTACGAGCCGGTAGTTTCACCGAGTACCTATTTGATTTTGACCGGAATTCTGGTGTTTGCCATGACCGCTTTGTGGGCAAGACAGATCGCTAACAGAACAAATGCGCAATTCGAAGCAACCAGATTGTCGAAAACCGCTTCAGTCTGGTCATTTATTGCCGTTATTTTGGCTTTGGTGATGGGTGTCGTCTTTGGGTTTGCAACTTTTGTTGAATCACTTTCAAGACGAGAAGATATCGATGTTGGTGTCAGGCTCTTATCAACCTATGTTCCAATTTTGCTGACTGCAGGGCTTTTGTTGTTTGTGGCTCTAAGGGCATTTGTTCTCAAGCCGGAGGTGAAAAATGACTGAGCAGCAGGCTAAGAAAGCCCTATCAATTGGATTTGCATCGCCGATAATTGGTGCCGCTCTGGGAGTTTTGATGGGGCTTGCAATTTTTGATTTATTCAATGCCTTTGAAGAATGGACAACTGTTGTTTTGATTGCACTTCTTGGCTTTTCCATTTGGCTGGGCGCAACCAAATCAGGGGATGCCCTGAGTTATGACAATAAACATGGAGGATTAACTGCCGCCAAGGGTGCTGCCAATCTAAATTCAGTGCTGGCAATTGTTTGGATGGTTATCGGTTTCATAACCTCTTTGGTGATGGGATTGAGTGCCTTGCAAAACTTTCGTCAATACCCAGAGGCAGAGATGGGCCAACAGCCTTATAACCCAGGGGCTTTCACAGTCGAATTCGACAGCTCAGTATTTTTTGGTGAATTTATCCCAGCGGTTGTAATCGTTGCGATGAGCATGTTTGGTTTTGTGTTTATGTTGGTTGCTACCAGCAAGGTAGCTAAGTGATTCTTGCCGGCATAACCGCTGTTTTATTCGATAACGACGGGGTTTTGGTCGATTCCAAACAGTCGGTGATTGAAGCCTGGAGCGAATGGGGAAGACGGCTTTTTGGAGAATTCACATATCCCAAAAACTTCCACGGCAGAAGAGCTGAAGAGATTGTCAGAGACTTAGTGGATGAAAAAGGATTTGAGAGTGCGAATCAGCTAATCAACACTCTCGAGCTGGAACTTGCCAATCAGACCAAGCCTTTAGCAGGCGCTATTGAATTAACTCAAAGCATTCCAGAGGGATTATGGAATGTTTGCACTTCTGCGAATGCCAAGCTGGGCCGGGCGAGGCTAACTGCAGCCGGCATAGATTTCCCTGAGCAGATAGTGACAGCAGATGATGTGAGTAACGGTAAGCCAAACCCAGAACCATATGCCTTGGGAGCCAGGCGATTGGGCATTGATTCAGCAAACTGTTTGGTGTTGGAGGATGCAGTTGCAGGAATTGAATCTGGCCGGGCCAGCGGGGCTGGTTTGGTCATTGGGGTGGGTGAGGAAATACTGGAGCTCACCGAGAAAGAAATGGTAATAACCGACTTGCGTGGAATCAACTATATTGATGGCGAATTTCACCTAAATGAAGACTATAGATTGAGGTAGGGATGTCACAGGTTAGATATTTTGGGGCGGATTGGTGCCCAGACTGCAGAAGGTCAAAAAACCTATTGAATAATCTCAATGTTGAGTTTGAGGAAAATGACGTTGAGCAAAGCAAAGAAATTGCAGATCTTGCAGAGCAGCTCAGCGGTCGCAAAAACATCCCGGTAATTGCCTTTGAGGATGGTGAGGTTTTGGTTGAACCAAGCGATAGGCACCTTCACACAGCCTTGGTGCTACGCGGAATCATTCCAGACAGCCCTAGTAATTAATGTCTGTAGAGGTTAGGCTTGTAAGGTTGTGCCATTGGGATTCCGGTGACACCCACCGAGAAGAAAACACCCCTAATGCAAAAAACAGCAAGTACCATGCCCGGTAAACGTAAGCCCAGGCATACCCCAGCGGCTAAAAAAGCTCGCAAAAAAGAAAGTTTCAATCCTCGCTCTAAAGAGGGCCAAAGGCCCTCTAGAGAAGACAGAGGTTCTTATTCAAGAAACAATCAGTCTTCAAACAGAGGTGACCGTAAGCCTTATTCGAGAGAAAATCAGCCCTCAAATCGTGATGGCCAGAAAAACTCATCAAGAGACGGGCAGAAGTCATTTTCTGGAGAAGGTCGCAAACCCTACTCAAGAAACGGGCAAAAATCCTATTCCAAAGACGGCCATAAGCCCCGCTCCAGGGATATCCAGAATGCACGTGCCGGTAGGGATCGCTCGCGTGATGCTGCATTTGATAATGCACGCAAGAACAACAGCTCCGGCAAGACTTTTGAAAAAGATGTAGTTCTAAGCAGATTGCAGTCATCCACCGATGAGATGGAGAGTCACGAGACTTTTCAGTCGATGGAGCTGAACCCAAAGATTGTTACCGAGCTTGCCAAGATGGGTGCGGCGACGCCGTTTCCAATTCAGGAAGCAACAATTCCTGCAGCCATGAGGGGTCGCGACATTCTTGGTCGCGGTAAGACTGGATCCGGAAAGACGATTGCCTTTGGTGCACCACTGATTAGCAAATTGGCCAATATCGGATCTGTTCCGAGAATTCCTGGAACTCCACGAGCCTTGGTTGTAGCTCCAACCAGGGAGCTGGCTGACCAGATCAACAGAACAATTGCTCCAATTGCCAAATCAGTCGGCTTTTTCACGGCAACTGTTTATGGTGGCGTGCCGCAGCGCAAGCAAGAAATTGCTCTAAACCGCGGAGTTGACGTCGTTATCGCAACTCCCGGTCGATTGGAAGACTTGATCGACCAGCGCATCATCACCCTGAAAGAGGTGAAAACGGTTGTTGTTGATGAGGCTGATCACATGAGTGAGCTTGGCTTCATTGAGCCTTTGCGTAGGATTTTGGATCAGTGTTCAGATTCACAGAAGCTTTTATTCTCTGCAACCCTGGATAAAGCCGTTGACTCAATCGTTCGCTCGTACCTTAATAACCCCTTTGTTTATGAGGTTCCAGGTGAGGATGAAGACACCAGCAACATCAACCACCGAGTTTTGACTTTGGAGCCAAGTGAGCGCTCGGCAGTTCTGCACCGCTTGGTGCAGGGTGAGGGTCGATCAATCATCTTCGTTAGAACTCGTGTTACTGCCGAAAGACTCAGCGAATCACTGACTGAAAACGGAGTTCCTGCAGCGAGACTGCACGGAGATCTGAATCAAGCCCAACGAAACCGCAACCTTGAGAGATTCAGCAAGGGATCAGCCCGTGTCATGGTGGCAACCGATGTTGCAGCCCGAGGAATCCACGTGGATGACGTGAAGATGGTTATTCAGTTGGACCTGCCAGAGGAATACAAGACTTACCTCCACCGCTCAGGACGAACCGGTCGTGCCGGTCGCCACGGCGAGATGATTTCACTTGTGCCAACTGGCAGAGAGCGCAAGATGCGCGATTTGTTGGGAAGAGCTGAGCGCAAGGCCGAGTTTGTAGCAGTGGACAGTAATTCAGAATTGCTAGCCGAGCTAGCCGGACCAATTGCCCCACCTCCCGCAGCAACTTCACTGGATTTCGGTGACAGTCGCTTCGACAATCAAAGTAAAGGCAAAAAGAACTTGCCTAAAAGGCCTTATCGCCGCTAATGTTTAGGTGACCAAAGACCGCCGGTTATGGATTTATCCATCTAAGGTTTGAAACTTCAAAGACCTGCGCAGGTGACACGAGATATGCTCTGGTGCGCTTGCGCCGGAGCATTTTTTGTTTCTCCTATAACCGGCACTAAAACTAAAGGAGTGCCATGGCTGACAAGGCAGCGAAGGTCGCCGAACTATCGGAGAAATTCCAAAGTTCGAACACCGTTTTGCTAACCGAGTATCGCGGGCTCACAGTAACTGAGCTGAAGGAATTCCGTCGCTCAATCAGTGACCACGCAAGCTACGCCGTGGCGAAAAACACTTTGCTCACCATTGCCGCCAAGGATGCAGGAGTTGACCAGTTTAATGGTGAATTCATTGGTCCTAGCGCGATGGTCTTCGTTCACGGGGATCCCGTAAGCGTAGCTAAGAGCATCAAGGAGTTCGCCAAGGCTCAACCTCTTCTGGTAGTCAAAAGCGGCATCATGGATGGTGACCGCCTAGAAGCAGAAGACATTGTGAAATTGGCCGACCTAGAGAGTCGTGAGGTACTGCTGGCAAAGGCTGCAGGAGTATTAAAGGCTTCTCTATTCAAGGCCGCATCAACATTCAACGCACCTCTTTCACAGTCCGCAAGACTGTTTGGCGCGCTGGCAGAAAAAAAGAACTAACAACGATTTCTTAAAGGAGAAAACAAAATGGCAAAGATGAGCACCGAGGATCTTCTCGCAGCATTCGAGGAGATGACCCTAATTGAGCTGAATGACTTCGTGAAGGCATTCGAGGACAAGTTTGAGGTAACAGCAGCAGCCCCTGTTGCAGTTGCCGCAGCCGGCGCACCAGCAGCGGGTGGCGAGGAAGTCGAGGAGAAGGACGAGTTCGACATCTCCCTAGACGCAGTTGGCGACACCAAGATCAACGTTATTAAAGAGGTTCGTGGAATCACCGGTCTGGGACTGGGCGAGGCCAAGGCTCTGGTTGATGGCGCACCAAGCGTTTTGAAAGAAGGCGTAAAGAAGGAAGAAGCGGAAGAGGCAAAGACCAAGCTGGAAGAAGCTGGAGCCACCGTTACCTTGAAGTAATTAGCTGCATCGAAACTACCCTCGGCGATGCCGAGGGTTTTTTCATACCTGGAACAGAATCAACGAAACGGCCATCACCAAAATGCCTCCGATGAAGCCGTAAACACTCAGGTGTCCACGATCAGAATTGCGAGCTGTTGGCAACAGGGTGTCAATTGCAAGAAACACCATCACTCCGCCAACGCCTGCAAAGATAACTCCGAGCAGGAAGTCTGTGAGGAACGGTGCGAGCAGTAGATATCCAATGACCGCACCCGCAGGCTCGGATAATCCACTCAAAAAGCTATACCGGAATGCCTTTGCGCGAGATTTAGTGGCGTAATAAACCGGAACCGAAACCGCAATTCCCTCAGGAATGTTATGCATTGCCACTGCTATCGCTAGTGCAATTCCAACTGCTGGGTCATCTAGTACCAGCAGGAAGGTAGCGAGACCCTCGGGGAAGTTATGCATGGCAATTGCAAGGGCTGTGACCACACCAGTTCTCAGAAGTGCTTTATTTTTTGTCGCATACTCCTTGGCCTCGAATGTCTTAGAGTCCATGATTTCAACATCGGTGTTTTCGTGCGGGTTGGCAGCCGATGGGACTGAGAAATCCAATACCGCCATCAGCACCATGCCACCTATAAGGGCGGCTGTGGAAATGGCGCTGGCCGCCACGGCGGAGGTTTCACCAGCGATATATTCATTTGCCTTGGGAAGAATTTCAACAAAGCTAAGGTAGATCATGACTCCGGCGCTGAAGCCTATAGAAACTGCGAAAAATGCTTTGTTAGTGGTGGTTGTGAAAAAGGCAATAGCTGACCCAATACCGGTGGCCAAGCCAGCGGCCAAAGTAACCGTGAATGCGAGTATTAGTTCAGGTGCCATTTGTTATCAATCTAGTGCTAAAAAACCGGGCAACTCAGTTACCCGGTTTTTTTGATTTTAGCTTGTTAGCTGGCACCGCAGCCACAAGTGCTTTTTCCACATGCGCAATCCATATTGACCTCCTAGAAGTCCCAGTCGTCGTCAGTTGTTGATTCGTGCTTACCAATCACATATGAACTACCAGACCCGCTGAAGAAGTCGTGGTTTTCATCACTGGAGGGGGAAAGTGAACTGAGGATAGCTGGGCTAACCTCGGCTTCATCCTTCGGGAACAACGGATCAAACCCGAGGTTCATCAATGCTTTGTTGCCGTTGTAGTGCAAAAACTTCTTCACATCGTGAGTCAAATCAATCTCATCGTAAAGATCAGCTGTGTACCTAACTTCGTTTTCATACAACTCCAACAACAGGTCATAGGTGTAGCTCTTGAGCTCTTCTTGACGCTCAGGGCTTGCCTCGTTATAACCCTGCTGGAATTTGTATCCGATGTAATATCCGTGAATTGCTTCATCACGGATAATCAGCCGAATCAAATCAGCTGTGTTGGTTAGTTTTGCTCTGGATGACCAGTGCATTGGTAGGTAGAAACCGCTGTAGAACAGGAAGCTTTCCAGCAGTGTTGATGCAACCTTGCGCTTTAGCGGGTCATCGCCACGGTAGTATCCCAAAACGATTTCAGCTTTTTTCTGAAGGTAGGGATTATCCTCACTCCATCTAAAAGCTTCATCGATTTCTTTGGTTGAGCAAAGAGTTGAAAACACGCTTGAGTAACTTTTGGCGTGAACGCTTTCCATGAAGGCGATGTTGGTGATGACAGCCTCTTCGTGAGGAGTTCTGGCATCTGGCATCAAGCTCATTGCACCAATGGTTCCCTGAATGGTGTCCAACATGGTCAGACCCGTGAACACTCTCATGGTGAGAAGCTTTTCGTTCTCTCTTAGTGTTCCCCAACTCTGAACGTCGTTTGATAGGGGCACTTTCTCAGGTAGCCAGAAGTTCTGGGTGAGCCTGTTCCAGACATCCAGATCTACAGAGTCTTCAACTTTGTTCCAGTTGATTGGACGGGTTATTGCGTTTGTTATTTCCATGTTGATCTTCCTTAGAGCATGCAGCTTACGCAGTTGTCGACTTCAGTGCCTTCGAGAGCTGCTTGACGGATACGGATGTAGTAAATGGTTTTGATGCCCTTGCGCCATGCATAAATCTGTGCACGGTTGACATCCCTGGTGGTGGCTGTGTCTTTGAAAAACAGTGTTAGTGACAATCCCTGATCTACGTGCTGGGTTGCAGCTGCATAGGTGTCAATAATCTTGTCCGGGCCGATTTCATAAGCATCCTCGTAGTAATCCCAGGTTTCATCGCTCAAAAACGGTGCTGGGTAGTAAACGCGACCAAGCTTCCCTTCTTTTCTTACCTCAATGCGAGAAGCAATTGGGTGAATGGAAGAAGTTGAGTTATTGATGTAGCTGATCGAACCTGTTGGTGGCACAGCCTGCAAGTTTTGGTTGTAGATACCGTGCTTCATAACACTCTGCTTCAACTCTTCCCAGTCTTGCTGAGTTGGAATCTGAACTCCACTTTGGTTGAACAGTTCCTTTACCTTGGCGGTTGCTGGTTCCCACACCTGGTTTACATACTTATCGAAGTACTCACCGGTTGCATACTTTGAGTTCTCAAAGTTGTGGAAGGTCGAGTTGCGCTCAATCGCAATCTTGTTACTTGCCTTAATTGCGTGGTAGGTCACTGTGTAGAAATAGATGTTGGTGAAGTCAATTCCCTCTTCACTTCCATAGTGAACCTGTTCTCTGGCAAGGTAGCCGTGAAGGTTCATCTGTCCCAAGCCAATGGCGTGGCTCTTGTGGTTTCCATCACTAATTGAGCGGACACTTTCAATGTCACTCATGTCACTCACCGCTGTCAGAGCGCGAATCGATGTCTCAATGGTTTGACCGAAGTCTTCTCCGTCCATTGCCATGGCAATGTTCATTGATCCCAAGTTACAGCTGATGTCTTTACCAATTTCGTCGTAGCTCAGGTCGTTGTTGTAAGTGGTTGGGGTGTTAACCTGCAGAATTTCGCTGCAGAGGTTACTCATGTTGATTCGACCCTGAATTGGGTTTGCGTCATTCACGGTGTCTTCATACATCACGTATGGGTAACCACTCTCAAACTGCAATTCAGCAATGCGCTCAAACAATTCACGAGCCTTGATCTTGCTCTTACGAATCCTTGGGTCATCCACTAGCTCTTGGTATTTCTCAGTTACCGAGATGTCTCCGAATGGAACACCATAAATGCGCTCAACGTCATAAGGACTGAACAGGTACATGTCCTCACCGGTCTTTGCAAGCTCCAGTGTGATGTTTGGAACTACAACACCGATAGACAAAGTCTTGATTCGAGTCTTCTCATCAGCGTTTTCACGCTTGGTGTCCAAAAAGCGCATGATGTCTGGGTGGTGAGCGTTTAGGTAAACAGCACCGGCACCCTGTCTTGCACCCAACTGGTTTGCATAGCTGAAGCTGTCTTCCAAAAGCTTCATAACCGGGATGATTCCCGAGCTCTGGCCCTCAATCTTTTTGATTGGAGCACCGTACTCGCGAAGGTTTGAAAGACTCAGGGCAACTCCACCGCCACGCTTTGAAAGCTGAAGGGCTGAGTTGATGCCTCGAGAGATTGACTCCATGTTGTCTTCAATTCTCAACAGGAAGCAGCTAACGAATTCTCCACGCTGCTTCTTGCCTGAGTTTAGAAAAGTTGGGGTGGCTGGCTGAAAGCGGCCGGTGATGATTTCTGCAACAAGACTCTTTGCGACGTCTTCACGACCCTGACCAAGCGTCAGTGCATTCATTACAACACGGTCTTCGAAGCGTTCCAGGTAACGCTGACCATCAAAGGTCTTTAGGGCGTATGAGGTGTAGAACTTAAATGCTCCCAAGAAAGCTTGGAAGCGAAACTTAAAGCTGTAGGCATAGTCATTCAGTTCCTGAATGAATTCCCAACTGTACATGTCGAGAATCTCTTGCTCGTAATACTCGTTTTCTACTAGGTAGTCCAAACGCTCTTTCAGCGAGTGGAAAAACACGGTGTTCTGATTGACGTGATCTAGGAAGTATCTGCGAACAGCAATCTTGTCTTTTTCAAGCTGGAGTTTCTGGTCCTCTCCCCAGAGGTTGATCATTGCATTCAAATCCTGATAACTCAGGGAAGAGTCAATGCTTACTTTTCCGGTCTCTACACCGTTGTCGTCTGTTTCTATTACCTGGTTAGCCACAGTCTCTCCAGCCTTTCGTTTACTTCGTTTACGTCTTCGGGGGTGCCCGTTACTTCGAATCGGTAAAGCATCGGCACACCTAATTTGCCTGCCACTATTTCGCCGGCTTTGCAGAAATGATCACCGAAGTTCGTATTTCCTGCAGCGATTACCGCTTTTACCTTTTTTCTGTTTTCAGGGTTGTTCAAAAATTTGATTACCTGCTTTGGAACCGTTCCGCCTTCATTTCCACCACCGTAGGTGGGAAGGACTAAAACATTTTCCTGCGAGTGAACAAACTCTGCTGCTTCTTCTGTTTTTAGCGGGATGCGAACTGTGTTTGCGTCCAGCTTTTCTACGAATCGTTTTGTGTTCTCGCTGACGCTAGAGAAATAAACGACGTCGTACATTTCTTATCTCCTAGGCGGACAATGCCTGGATGCGATCCATGCGGAAACCTGACCAGTGCTCGTCATCTGCAACTACAACGGGTGCAGCTGAGTAGCCCAAGCCCTTAATCATTTCCAAAGCGATTGGATCTTCGCTCATGTCTACTTCTTCATAAGCAATTTCGTTGCGGTTGAGCATGCGCTTGGTGCTGTCGCACTGAACACATGCTGGAAGCGTGTATACCTTCACTGCCATTTGTCTCTCCTCTTAGTCGATTCCACTGCCCAATTCGCCCTTGAATTGGTGTAATTTAGCTAAATTTTCCCCAAATTCTTGCTCTCAGGAGTTGAAATACTAACACTCATAAACCACAACATATGGGCGTGTCTTGAAAAATCTTTAGCTTATTTAGTTGTCTAGCGATACATTAAGCCTTTACTTGAAGGTTTGGTTTGATTGAGTCTGGGTGTGTCGCAGATTAATTCAAATATTTTTCTTCTTTGAGGCTCTCTGTTCATTTTTGGAATGCTCAGAATAGTAAGTCGAGTAGACATTTAGTTTCCTGAGAATCTTGTTCACTAAAAATCCTTGGGCGGCTCTGGCAATTTAGAATTTATCTAACCCCAGGAGGAACTATGAAAAAGCTCGCTGCCCTATTTGTTTCCCTATTTTTTGTTCTTGGAATTGCTGGTTGCTCCCAAACCCAGTTGGAGATCTCAGATAGCTGGGTCAGATCTTCTGACATGAGTGGCGAAGGGGGAATGACTGGAATGTTCATGCAGATTAGCAATCCAGGAGCTGAGTCAATCACCCTTGTTAGTGGTTCCAGTGATGCGGGAATGGTTGAAATCCACGAAACCGTGATGGGTGACGATGGAATGCAGATGCAAGAGATTGACGCAGGAATCGAAATTGCAGCCGGTTCAACGGTCATTCTCCAACCCGGCGGATTGCATGTGATGCTTATGAATTTGAGTGAGGGTGTTGAAGCGGGAGATGAAATCACTGTTGATTTGGAATTTGACGGCCACCCAAATGTTTCAGTAACAGCAGTAGCAAAACCCAGTGAGGCTGGGGATGAGGAGTACCACTCGGATATGGACAGTATGGAATGATTTCTCGTCGCGGGTTTCTGTCGGCAACAGCTGTTGCCGGAGTCTCAACAGCAGCTGGGGCAACCTTAGGTGCTGTAGGGGCGAGCTATGCCTCCGACGTTGCTAGTCAAACCGCGACTGCTGACAGAAGTGAGCTTTTCAGAGGCCCGCATCAAGCTGGAGTTGAAACAGAGACTCAGGCTGTTACGAACTTCATCTCATTCAATCTACGAGCCGGGACAGCCAAGGCTGATGTGCGCAGGTGGATGTCACTGATCACCGATGACATTGAAAGGCTCAGCAAGGGAAAGCCGGTCTTGGCTGATCCATCTCCAGAGTTAGCTGTCGGTGCCGCAAGGCTTACCGCAACTGTTGGCTTTGGGGTTGAATTTTTCAACAAGCTTGGTCTTCGGTCTCGAATGCCCGAGGGGTTTATTGAACTTCCTGGTTTCAAGATGGACAGACTCGAGGAGAGGTTCTCCGGCGGAGATGTTTTGATTCATGTCTCAGCTGATGATCCGATTGTCTTGGCCAACGCCTCAAGGGCCTTGATTCGAGACAGCATGCCGTTTGCAACGGTGCGATGGACGCAAAACGGCTTTGTTCACTCACCGGGAATGGTGCCGGGAGGAAAAACCCACAGAAACCTTATGGGACAGGTTGATGGAACCGAGAACCCAAAGTTGGAAAGTGTTGATTTTGACAACTTAGTCTGGATTGATTCGGGACCTGAGTGGATTCAGGGTGGAACACTTCTGGTGTTCAGAAGAATTGCCATGCAGTTAGACACTTGGGATCAGTTGGGGACACCTGAAAAAGAAGAGGTGATTGGCAGAAAGCTTTCCAATGGTGCCCCATTGACTGGAGTCAATGAAAACGACACTCCTGATTTGAACGCCAGATACCCAAATGGCTTGAAGGTGATTCCTGACTTCGCACACATAAGAAGAGCAGCCCCAAGCAAAACCGGTGAGCGAATTTTCAGGAGGCCGTTTAGCTACCACGAGGGTGTTGCAGCAGATGGCAGACCTGATGTGGGGCTTTTATGGACCGCCTATCAAAGGAACATCGAGACTCAGTATTTGCCCATTCAGAGAAGGCTTGAGCAGCTTGATTTGTTAAATGAGTGGACCGTTCCAATTGGGTCAGCAACATTCGCAATTCCAAGAGGTGTTAGAGAGGGAGAGTTGCTCGCCGAGGGACTATTGTTGTGAGGTGAACTTTCCCGCTAAAAACAGAACCATCCGCGGTGGGGAGCACCTAACCAGAAAACAAACCATAGCTTTTGTCTTCATTCTGGGCGCTGCGATGTCCCTAATCCCCTTTACCATCGACCCCTTCCTACCTTCTTTTCCAGCAATCGCTAATTATTTCGAAACTGATAATCGACAGATTCAACTTTCCCTGACCGCTGTCACAATTGGCTTTGCTCTAGGGCAATTGATTATTGGACCACTCAGTGACGCCTATGGCAGAAGAGGACCCCTGCTGGTGGTCACCGCTTTGTTTGTGGTTTCAACGGTGATGGTTGTGTTCAGCCCAACTGCAGAGATATTCATCCTGCTGAGACTGCTCATGGGGATGAGTGCTGCCGCGGCAACCGTCATCGCCCAGGCAATTGTTAGAGATCTGTTCAGTGGTATGGCGCAGATGAAGATGTTGGCAAGGACCTACCTGATTCAAGGTGCAGCTCCGGTGATAGGACCACTGGTGGGTGCTGCAGCAAGTGAGTTTGCAGGTTGGCAGGCCATGTTTTGGATTATGGCGGTTTTGGGGCTTGCGCTGCTGCTTGGCAATCACCGCTACCTGATTGAAACTCTGCCGGTGGAAAAAAGACGTGCCTCAACACCCAGAGGAGTGCTGCGCGGATATCGAAATGTCATTCGCGATCGTATTTTTGTGGGACTGATGATTTTCTCAGGCTTCCAGCTGAGTGCTTTATTTGCCTATCTAAACACCGTCCCATTTTTATACCAAGACACCCTGGGTCTTAGCGAGGGTGAGTTTGGCTTGGCGTTTGCCATGAACGCATCACTTTCTTGGTTGGGAGTTCAGATTGGGTCAAGACTTCCCAAGTTCTTCCCAGCCCAGTGGTTGTTGGTGGTTTATGGGTTGATTGGAATCTCAGTCGGAGTTTTACTTGTGACAACCAGCGGAACTGGTGGCTTTTGGTCAGCTCAAATCCTGTTTGGGTTGATGCTTTTCAACTTCGGCTCAACCATTACTTCGATTCAAACCATTGCGCTTCTGAACCACGGCGAGGAAGCGGGAACCGCTGCGGGCTTACTGGGTGTTTCAAACTTCACCTTTACAAGTGTTTTCAGCCTGCTCTATGGGTTTATTCTCACCACAGAGACTTTTGGCGCTGGAATTGCTATCGCTAGCTTTTATGTATTGGCGCTAATGGCACTTCTGTTTATTGCAAGACCACACAAAATTCAGCGATTTAGTTAAGTTCGGCCAAGATTTCAGCTGTCGCACTTGCACCAATGCGATCAGCTCCAGCATCGATGATGTCCATTGCGTCACTGAGGGTTCTGATTCCACCACTTGCTTTGATCCTCACCTGATCACTGCAGTATTGACGCATAAGTCTGACGTGGTGGACGGTTGCTCCGGTTGAAACCATGTGACCTTCGTTGTTTTTTACAAAACCAAAACCAGTTGAAGTCTTAACAAATGCAACACCGACCTCAGAGCTAATCTCACAAAGCCTTTTGATTTGGTCGTCATCTAGGTAGCCAGTTTCAAAAATAACTTTCAGCAATGCTCCGTTATCCACAGTTGCTGAGTTAATGCCAGCTATTTCGTCTTTTAGATAATCCCAGTCGCCTTCGATGGCCTTGGCTGGGTTTATCACCATGTCTACTTCCTGGGCACCCTGTTTGGCAGCAACTGAGGCTTCATGCACCTTCGCCTCAATCGCACTAGTTCCGTGTGGAAAACCAATAACGGTGCATAGCTTCACATCACTTCCCGTCAACCACTGTTTCGCCTCTGGAACTGAATAGGGTTTGATGCAATAGGCGGCAACTGAGTTTTCAACAGCTATCTCTGCGCCTTTTTTGAGCTCCGCAGTTGTTGCAGTTGGGTGCAACACGGTGTGATCGAAATAGCTTGCAAGGGTCTTTTTATCCATTTGGTTTCCTAGTCGGTTTGGATTTCTGATCTGTCTGCAGACCAAAGGGTGTGGAAAGTACCTGCTTCATCCACTCTTTTGTATGTGTGTGCTCCGAAGAAATCTCGCTGACCTTGAATCAAAGAAGCCGGAAGTCTTGCTGCTCTCAATCCGTCGTAGTAACTGAGCGAGGATGAGAATGCGGGTGTTGGGATTCCAGCCATTGCAGCTGCGGCAACAACATCTCTCCAAGCGGATAGAGAATCGGCAATTGCTTGCTGGAAGTAATCCGCATATAGCAAAGCTTGCAGATTCGGATTGGCTTTATAAGCGTCGGTGATTCGGTTTAGGAATCTGGCTCTGATGATGCAACCGGCTCTCCAGATCTTGGCAACTTCACCAAGGTCAATCTTCCAGTCATATTCCTCAGCACCAGCTTGGATTGCATCAAAACCTTGGCTATAAGCAACGATCTTTGATGCAAACAGAGCCTTGCGAACTTTCTCGACTAGCTCCTCGCGACCGATGTCCCAAGAGCTTTCACTGGATGCAAGTTCGGGCTTGGCTTTTCTCTGCTCTGCTTGAGCTGAGAGAGATCTAGCGAAAACGGCCTCTGCGATGCCACTGACTGGGACTCCCAGGTCAAGGGCATTTTTGACTGTCCAAACTCCTGTTCCCTTGCTTCCAGCCTGATCCAAAATCACATCAACCAGTGGCTTGCCTGTTTTTTCATCTATCTGGTCCAGAACCTCAGCCGTGATCTCAATCAGGTAGCTTTCTAGCTCCCCCCGATTCCAGTCCCTGAAAACCTCTGCTACCTCTGCAGGAGTCAGTCCTGCTTGGCGCAGGATGTCATAACCTTCGGCAATCAGTTGCATGTCTGCATATTCAATTCCGTTGTGGATCATTTTCACAAAGTGACCGGCTCCGTCGCTTCCAATGTGGGTGACGCATGGCTCACCCTCTGCAACTGCTGCGATTGATTCCAAAACCGGACCCAGAGTCTTATAAGCCTCAGCTGAACCGCCCGGCATGATCGAAGGCCCATTCAGAGCACCTTCCTCACCACCAGAAATACCGGCACCAACAAAGTTGATGCCTTGGGCGACGAGATCTTTTTCGCGCCTGATGGTGTCAGTGAATAATGCGTTACCGCCGTCGACAATGATGTCGCCGGGTGCGAATCTTTCGGATAGCTGGTCAATCACCGCGTCGGTTGCGCTTCCTGCCTGCACCATGATGATTGCAGTCTTTGGAGACTGCAGAGAATTTACAAATTCATCGATGGTTTCGGAGGCGATGAAATTTGCCTCAGGATGCTCTTCATTGAGAGTTTTGGTTTTTTCAAATGAGCGGTTGTAAATAGCTACTTTGTTATTTTCCCTGGAGGCAAGATTGCGGGCTAGATTCGAGCCCATAACCGCCAGACCAATAACGCCGATGTTGGCTTGGGGGGACATTCGTCTTCTTTCAAATTTGAGCTGCCTAAAGACTAGCAAGTTTGAAAACTATAGTTTGCTCGGGTTGGTTGGTAAACAATTGATAACGGATTCCAATTGACCCACGAAGTTCACAGTCAGTTAACCTTTCAAACATATTATTTGGCTACAAGTTGTATTCACCTAAAAACCCGAAAGGTTATTTGATGAGAAGAAGCGCATTGATTGCAGCAAGTTTGGGTATCGCCCTGACTTTGTCTGCTTGTGCGGCTGAAGAGCCAGCAGCAGAGGTTGACGAGTCAACCTCAACTGATTCAAGTGAGACCGAGAACGAACCAACCGGTCGCGATGCTTGGCCAGAGGAGTTAGTTTTCACACTCACCCCTTCACAGGAAGCCGGTGGCCTAATTGAAACCGCAGAACCACTAGCTGCATTGCTGGAGGAAGAGCTAGGAGTCTCAATCACCCCTCTAGTTCCTTCTGACTACGCAGGTGTTATTGCTGCTTTGGCTTCAGGCCAGGCACAGATTGCTGGTGGTCTAGGACCAAACCAGATGGTGCAGGCTGAGGACCAGGCAGAAGCCACCTTGATTCTGCAGGCGGAGCGTTTTGGTTCATATACCTACGTGACCCAGTGGATCACAAATGACCCAGACACCTACTGTGACGCAACTCCAGTTGCCAATGAGGACGGTTACCTGTTCTGTAATGGTGTTGAAAATGCCAGTGACGCATCAGACGGGCCAATTGGTGCCGATAAGTTGCCACTGCTCGAGGGACAGACGGTTTCTTTTGTTGACCAGGGTTCAACCAGTGGTTACCTAGTTCCATCACTTCAGCTCCTAGAGGCTGGCGTTGACCCAGTGGATGACATCAATGTTGTCTTCGCGGGAGGGCACGATGCATCAGTTCAGGCTGTTTATGACGGAGATGCAGTTGTTGGAACCAGCTACAACGACGCCCGCGGCGACATCGTCGAGACCTCACCAGATGTTGGCGAGCAGGTTGTTGTTTGGGGTTGGTCAGGACCTATCCCTAATGATGGCTTCGCAGTTGCCGGCGATCTCCCAGAGGATCTAAAGCAGGCAATCACTGACGCCTTTGTTGCAATTGCAGCAACCGAGGAGGGTGCAGAGCTAATGAACGAGCTTTACAACATCGACAATGTAAAGCCAGTTGAGGATGGCGTTTATGAAGTTATTCGCCAGCTAGATGCTCAGCTTGGCGACATCCTTGGATAGTTAGCAAACTACAATCAGACCACTGCCAAATGGCAGTGGTCTGATTTGTTTGAGTTTGGATAATCATGATTAGTTTCAAAAATGCAACCGTTGAATATCAGCCTGGCGTGAAAGCCATGGACAACCTAAACCTTGAAATCAAAGAGGGTGAGTTTGTTGTCGTGGTTGGACTCAGTGGTGCTGGTAAGTCAACATTGATTAGAACCATCAACAACCTTGTGCCACTCACATCTGGCGAGCTTTATGTTGATGGTGAAGCGGTTCATGATCTTTCAAGAAAGAAGATGCGTGCTCTCAGAAGTCGCATCGGAATGATTTTTCAAGGTTTCAATCTGGTTGACCGGGCAACCGTTTTACAAAATGTCTTGATGGGTCGAGTCTTCAAACTCCCCACCTGGAGAACAGTTTTTGGCGTCTACCCCAAGGCAGATCAGCAAATAGCCGCCAAAGCACTAGACCGCGTTGGCATGTTAGACCGCGCCTATTCAAGAGCCACTGACCTCAGTGGCGGGCAGCGACAAAGGGTCGGTATTGCCAGAGCACTGGCTCAGGAGCCCAAAGTGATTCTGGCGGACGAGCCAGTTGCCTCGCTTGATCCACCCACATCACACGCTGTGATGCAGCACCTTCAGAAAATCAATCAGGATTTAGGCATTACAACCATTGTCAACCTGCACTTTTTAGATTTAGCGACAGCCTACGGAGAGCGGGTAATTGGTCTTCGTGAGGGCAAGTTAGTTTTTGATGGACCAGGCAGCGAATGCACCGAAGAGGTGTTTGAGGGAATTTATGGCAGAAGCCTCACCGCCGAGGACACACTGTCAGAGGAAGCATAGGTAATGACCGCTTCAAAGGTTGAGCTTCCGAAGAAACCGGGGATTCCGGGAGCGATAATTTTCTCGCTTGTCTTTGCCTTTGTGTTGACTGTTGTCACCATGATCACCGTTGAGTTTTCACTCACCGAAATCTTTTCAAACTTCGGCCGCAGAAACCTGGTGGCGGATGGATTGCTCAACCCTGATTTCGGTCAGATTCTCTCCGAGCGTTCCCTCTCTGCATTCATTGAAACTCTGCAGCTAGCTGTTTTGGGAACGGTGCTCGGTGGTGGAATGTCAATGTTCATGGCTTACTGGGCAACCGAGTTTGGTAACCCAATTCGATGGCTCAGAGCAATCGTCAGAACCTTCAATAACGTGGTGCGCTCTATTCCCGATTTACTTTGGGCACTGTTGTTTGTGACGGCTGTTGGAATTGGAATTCTGCCCGGACTGCTTGCACTGTTTTTCTTTTCCATGGCGGTTGTCACCAAGCTCACCAGCGACACCCTGGATGGAATTGACATGGGCCCAATCGAGGCCGCCAAAGCCAGCGGCAGTGGGTTGATTTCGATGTTGAGAACAGCTGTGATTCCACAGATTCTTCCCTCATACACATCCTTTGTTTTATATGGATTCGAACTGAACCTGCGAGCCAGTGCGGTTTTGGGTCTGGTTGGAGCAGGTGGAATTGGTTCCCGAATTGAGTTTTTCCGATCCCGTGGCGACTGGAGTGAAGTCTGGGGATTGGTGTTGATGTTCTTCTTAGTGGTTTTCTTGGTGGAGCGATTCTCAGTCACCATCCGTAGGAGGTTGGTATGAGTGAGCTAACCCTTCCCAAAAAAGCCATTGATTGGTTTAGAAACATCACCACTCTTGCCATTGTGGCGGCAGTTGTCTGGTCGCTTATTGGCCTAGAAATCAAATGGGAGAGATTGATTGATCTGCCCGCTGATCTGTTTTTGATTGGCACGCTGATGTTTGGAAATTTGGATATTGCCGATTTCCCGAATCTGGCGGGAGCCATGTGGGAATCAATCTCGATTGCATGGGTGGGAACGCTGATTGCAGCGCTGTTTGCAATCCCACTTTCGTTTTTGGCTGCCGAGAACCTGGTGGGAAGACCCATTGCATGGGTAATCAGGCAGGTTTTCAACATCTTGCGTGCAGTTCCAGAGGTTATTTTGGCAATTGCACTGATTCCAATTTTTGGACTCACGCCATTGACTGGAGTGCTGGCAATTGGAATCGGTTCAATTGGAACCCTGGGAAAGCTTTTTTATGAGGTGATTGAGTCAATTAAGAAAAACCCATTGGAAGCAGCCGATGCAGTTGGAGCGAACAAGCTAGTTCGTTTCCGCTGGGGAGTGCTGCCGCAGGTAATGCCCGAGATGACCTCGTTTGTGCTTTATCGGTTTGAGGTGAACATTCGAGCCAGTGCGGTAATGGGTTTGATTGGTGCGGGTGGAATTGGAAACGATGTCGCTCTCGCTTTGCGCTTCAAAGATTGGGAAGTTGCAGGAATGGGGTTGTTGATTGTGATTCTCGGCACAATCTTGGTTGATGCGATCTCGGGTGCGGCAAGAAAACAAATCATAAAGGGGTCGAACGCAAAGCTTCCCTCAGCTGTCGAGGTTTAAATTCCAAAAATCTGAATTCACTGCCAGAACAGTTGGCGACCCGGTTTGCGATGAGTGCCCAAAGTTACAATAGACGCAGGATGAAAACTTTATTACCTGCTGGGCTTTTTCGAATTGTTGCCACCGCTGAGGCCATTACCTGGGCACTGCTCATCTCCTCATTGATTGCCAGGGCAATTGATTCATCCCTGGCTGGGCTGGTGAGCATCTCTGGAGCCATGCATGGTTTTACTTTTCTCAGCTACGGAGCGATGGCACTGGTAGTTGCAATCAATCAGCGTTGGCCGATTCCAAGAGCGGGTTTTGGGGTTTTTTTGGCGATAGTTCCGTTTGCAACCATTCCGTTTGAATCTTGGCTCAGAAAACGGGATCAACTTGAGGGACCATGGAGAAAAGAAATCTCTGATAACCCCAGGGACAAAACTTTGATCGATCGAATGTTTCGCTGGGCAATTAGTCACCCGATTTTGATGCTTGTAGCCGTGTTATTGGTAATCATTATTGTTTTCAATGTTTTGCTCATTTTGGGGCCTCCAACCACTTGGTTTGGCTAGCCCCTAATTCCTACGTCTTTACTGTGCTTCAGAGCATTTTTATGCGGCACAGTCAATGTTTTCTTAGTACCAACTGACAGCTTTGGCTCCACTCAGGCGAGTGTCATAAACCCTTGTTAGAGTTGTGGGTAATCAGCATTACGAAAGGTTGTTTATGTCTGAACAAGATTCCTGCCCAGTTGCTCACGGAGCACACACAGCCGTTGGAGAAAGCGCCACAGAGTGGTGGCCCAATGCGCTTAACTTAGATATTTTGCACCAGCACGACACAAAGACTGATCCACTCGGCCAGAGCTTTGATTACCGTGAAGAAGTAAAGAAATTAGATTTTGATGCCGTCAAGAAAGACGTCAAGGAATTCATGCGTGACAGCCAGCCTTGGTGGCCAGCAGACTGGGGTCACTACGGCGGGTTGATGATTCGCATGGCTTGGCACGCAGCCGGTTCTTACCGAATTGCAGATGGCCGTGGAGGTGGAGCGACTGGAAACCAGAGGTTTGCTCCTTTGAACTCGTGGCCAGACAACGTGAACCTGGATAAAGCCAGAAGGCTTTTGTGGCCAATCAAGAAAAAGTATGGAAACCGCTTGAGCTGGGCAGATTTGATGATCCTCGCCGGAACCGTGGCTTATGAAGACATGGGGCTGAAGACCTATGGATTTGCCTATGGTCGCGAAGACATCTGGCACCCAGAGATGGATGTTTACTGGGGTAGTGAAAAAGAGTGGCTAGCTCCGAGTGATGAGCGCTACGAAGATGTTCAAAATGCCGAGAGCATGGAAAACCCGCTGGCCGCAGTTCAGATGGGTTTGATTTATGTAAACCCAGAGGGTGTAAACGGAGTTCCCGACCCAATCAAAACAGCACAGCACATCAGAGTGACTTTTGCTCGCATGGCAATGAACGATGAGGAGACCGTTGCTTTGACAGCTGGCGGACACACAGTTGGTAAAAGCCATGGAAACGGAAGGGCTGAAAACTTAGGTCCTGAGCCGGAGGCTGCAGCAATCAGCGAGGCTGGTCTTGGTTGGAACAACCACCACAGCAGAGGTGTAGGAAGAGACACAGTTTCCTCTGGAATCGAGGGGGCTTGGACGACTGAGCCCACAACGTGGGACAACGGGTATTTCTACCTTTTGTTTGAATACGACTGGGAGCTAACTAAGTCACCAGCTGGTGCTAACCAGTGGCGACCAATCAACATTCGTGAAGAAGACAAGCCAGTAGATGTTGAAGACCCATCAATCAGGCTAGAGCCAATGATGACCGATGCTGACATGGCAATGATCAAAGACCCTGCATATTTGGAAATCAGCAAGAAGTTCTATGAAAACCCTGACTACTTTGATGAGGTTTTCGCCAAGGCTTGGTTCAAGCTAACCCACAGAGACATGGGACCAAACATCCGCTACATCGGACCAGAGGCCCCAACTGAAGACCTGATCTGGCAGGACCCAGTTCCAGCTGGAAACCACGACTACGACGTTGCTGGGCTGAAGGGTGCGATTCGCGAGAGCGGATTGAGCATTTCAGAGATGGTTTCAACCGCCTGGGATTCAGCCAGAACATTCCGTCACTCTGACTTGCGAGGTGGAGCAAACGGAGCTCGCATTCGCCTGGCCCCTCAGAAAGACTGGGAGGGCAATGAGCCCGAGAGATTGCAAAAGGTTCTCTCTGTTCTAGAGCCATTGGCCGAGAAGTTTGGCGCCAGTGTTGCCGATGCAATTGTCTTAGCTGGAAATGTCGGTCTTGAGATGGCCATTGAAAAAGCTGGAATGAGTGCCGATGTTGAATTCACCCCTGGACGCGGAGACGCAACCGAAGAGTGGACAGATGCCGAGTCATTTGAACCACTGGAGCCAATTCATGATGGCTTTAGAAACTGGATCAAGAAAAACTATGACGTTCCAGGTGAAGAGCTATTGCTGGATAGAGCACAGCTGATGGGCCTTACTGCTCTGGAGATGACCGCACTGATTGGTGGCATGCGAGTGTTGGGAACCAACTATGCGGGAACCAGTCACGGTGTATTCACCGACAACGTAGGTGCACTCACCAATGATTTCTTCGTAAACCTCACCGACATGACCTATGTTTGGGAGCCAGCGGGTGGAAGTCTCTATAACTTACGTGACCGCACCAATGGAAAAGTAGATTTCACCGCAACCAGAGTTGACCTGGTGTTTGGATCAAACTCCATTTTGCGCTCATATGCCGAGTTCTACGCACAGGATGACAACAAGCAGAGGTTTGTTGAAGACTTTGTAAAGGCCTGGAACAAGGTAGTAAACGCAGACAGATTTGAATTGGTTAGCTAGTCAAATTGCATAAAAACGGCCGGCCCAAGTGGCCGGCTGTTTTTAGTAAATGTATGTCAGCCAATACACAGATGTTTCTCAGGACTAAAGCTAGTTTGATGGGGGTTCTGTCCAGTAATCTGGGCAGATAGATTCGGAAATAGGTCAAATTGGAAAGACTCGAGAAGTTCCTCTCTAATCTTCCCCACCCCATCAGGTGGATAGTGATTATGGTGCTTGGTTTCCTGCTGGTCATTTTTGGAATCTTGATTTTGCCCACACCGGCACCCGGCCTACTTTTCATTTTCCTGGGCCTTTCTGTTTTAGCCCTGGAAATCAAATGGGCGAGGGAGTTGAATCAGCAGGGTATGCAGATTCTTGAGCGAGTTCTCGCGCGGTTGCGAAAAATCTTCAAGCGCAAAGACAAAAAAGACGAATAGCCAGGTGGCTTAGGCCTGACTCAGTTGCCAATTTGGATAGGGTAAACCCATGATCCTCAACTGGGAGCAAGGCAGCTGGACCAACGAACCCGAGAATGCCATTAAGGCAGGTGATGAGCTTTGGGTCACTGCCAAACCAGAAAGTGATTACTGGAATAGAACCAGCTATGGCTTTATCCACGACTCTGGTCACGGTTTGCTTGCAGAGCTAAAGGCCAATGCAGCAATGGAGATTGAGTTTTTTCTAGATTTTGAGGGCCAGTTTGATCAAGCGGGACTTTTGCTTTTTGCAGACAACGAACACTGGACCAAAGCAGGTGTTGAATTCTCAGACGGAATTGCGCAGGCAGGGGCAGTTGTCACAAACTATTTCTCCGACTGGTCAGTATCCCCAGTTTCTGATTGGAACAAAAAATGGGTAAGGGTCAGAATCAGCAGAACCGATAAAGACATAACGGTTCGCGCCGGTGTTGGTTCATTGAGGCTTATGAGGGTGGCGCCGATTGATGAAACGCTATCTTGGCAGTGTGGGCCAATGGTCTCTTCGCCAACCAGGGAGGGTTTGACCGTCCGGTTTAGGAATTGGCAGCTATTGGATGCAGACGAATCATTGCATTAAAAAACCCGGGCCCTCAGGCCCGGGTTATCTAATACAGCTTTAGTCAGTTACCTTGAATGGCAACATGATTCTGTCGATACCGTGGGCAATCTGCTTGTTTCCACTGTTGATATCAATTTGGTCTAAGAATACCCTTGGGTTGTTCAGACCAGTGTCTTTGTCGACTAGCTCAATTGAAGTGTCAACAACATTCACGATTGTGTTCTGACCCTCGGCGGTTGTCAGTGAGGCACCACCTGAAGCCAGGGCTGCTGCAGAGTCAATTGCTGGTCCAATTACCACGTGGTAGAGAAGAACCTCTTCAACGGTGTCGATACCTAGGCCAGCAATGTCATTGAAAACGCTGGACTCTAGGGAACGAACGCTTCCGGTTAGGTTGATAACCAACCTTCTAAAAGACCTGTCATCAGGAATAAATGCAGTCAACTCGGTTGAGCCATCTGCCAGAGCTGAGACTGGTGACTCAGGCTTTGCTTCCAAAACCGCGTTGATTGCGGCGGTAAGGATGTCATGGTCATCCCAGTTGTGGTCAAACGCTTGGTTTCCAACATCCAGCACCTCTGCCAAGGATGTTTCGTTGTGCTCATCCGCTGATGCTCCGGTAAAGCTGGTGGCGGCTAGAGCGGTTACTGCCACGGCTCCTACTACTGCTTTAGATTTGAACTTCATATTTCCCCTATCATTCGCCAAGGCACTCCCTTGGGCTTTGTCATAAGGTCTAGAACAGCTGGAAAATGACTCACTTCCTTTTTTCACCCGACTATCAGCGACTTCCAAGGTTCTAAGAGTGAACACTCATGAAGCCAAATAAAGCCTTATTGGGTTTATGGTTGAACTAAGAAATAACTTAGGAGGCCGAAGTGGCCAGCAAGACCAGAACACCAGAAGAACAAATATCCAGGCTTAGGCTCTATAACGTTATAGCCGGATTTTTACACCTGATCCAAGCTATCGGATTGAGCTTTGTGCTGACGTTGCTGGATAGGCAGATTCTGTATCCAGTAACAATTGATTACCCGCAGGGACCCCCTGGGGTACCAATTCCACCAGAGCGAGTGGAACTACTTGATATCAACATTGGTGCCGGTGTTGTTGGCTTTTTGCTTCTCTCAGCACTATTTCACTTTTTGATCTCATCCCCGCTTTTCTTTGCTCGCTATGGCAATGGTCTGAAGCAGAACAGGAACTACTTCCGCTGGGTTGAGTACTCCCTGTCATCCTCAGTGATGATTTGGCTGATTGCTCAGCTAACCGGAGTTAGTGACTTTGGAGCTCTTGTTGGAATCTTCGCGGTGAATGCCTCAATGATTTTCTTTGGAGCCCTGCAAGAGAAATACGAGTCACCAGGAAACGGGCAAGGGTTGCCGTTTATCTTTGGTTCGATGACTGGACTGGTTCCTTGGTTAATCATCATCATGTACACAATTCAACCTGGCAGTTCTACCGACGCTGAGGTTCCAGGATTTGTATATGGAATCATTGTGGCTTTGTTTATCTTTTTCAATACATTTGCTTTCAACCAAGCCTTCCAATACAAAAAGATTGGTCCTTGGAGAAACTATCTGTTTGGAGAAGCAACGTACATTACCTTGAGCTTGGTTGCCAAGACAGTGCTTGCTTGGCAGGTATTCTCAGGAGCTGTCATCCCAGCAATTGTTGGCTAATCAAGTTATAAATTAGAAATCCCCCAGCAGGTTGCGAAGTCAATCGACTGGGGGATTTTTTATGCCCAAAACATGTTTCAGCACTTATTCACAGTGGAGATTCAGGAAAAGGCCAGCCTGGTCTTTGTTGGGTCAGTTAGTGTTTGAAGCAGAAGATTGAGTGTGGTCAGATGAAGAAACTTAGGCAACAGCTGGAACGGATGCCTCATCCTATTCGTTGGGCGCTTTCGATGATCATTGGCTTCACCCTTCTGCTTCTGGGTCTCATCATGTTGGTCACCCCGGGACCAGGTCTTTTGTTCCTCTTCTTTGGGCTTTCAATTCTTGCTTTAGAACTGGAGTGGGCAAGAGAAATAAACAAGCAGGGAATGCAGGGCCTCGAACGAATAGTTGCCAGAATAAAGAAGGCGTTTGTGAAAGGAAAAAAGTCTCCTGAATCTGAAAACCAAGCTGATGGCAACACTTGAGCCACCTCAAGTGAACTTCAGGGACAATTTAGCACTCAGTCACTATCAGTCCGGAAAGGGTTACATAAAGACCGAGTGAAAATTATCAGTTAATCAACAGTCCGTACCATGTTTCTACCCATAAAAAATCCAGTTTCTACTCATTTCTGACCCCTAGTTTTGAAATATCCGTGCAGAACTTGCACGGATCGTCTTAACAGAAAGAATCACAAAATGATGAAACTAAAAAGTAGTTCAGCGCTGGCCGGATTAGCGGTCTTGGCGTTGACCCTGACAGGCTGCGCCGCAGAAGAAGAAGCACCGATGGAAGAAGAATCATCGATGGTTGAAGAGGCACCAGCAGAGGATGAGACAACAGAGGGTGAAGAAGAAGCACCAGTTGAAGAAACTCCTGGCAACATCGTGGAGGTCGCAGTTGAAGCTGGATCTTTCACAACACTTGCAGCCGCTCTCGAAGCAGCTGATCTAGTCACCACCCTTGAAGGTGATGGACCATTTACCGTTTTCGCACCAACTGACGAGGCATTCGCTGCCTTGCCAGACGGAGTTTTGGATGCCCTACTACTTCCTGAGAATGTAGACGTTTTGTCATCAATCTTGACCTACCACGTGGTTCCAGGTGAAGTAATGGCAGCCGATGTCGAAACAGGAGACGTCGCAACCGTTGAAGGTTCTGCAATTTCCGTTGATACCTCAATGGGCGTCGTTCTAAACGAATCAGCCAATGTTGTGACAACCGATATTGATGCATCAAATGGTGTTATTCACGTAATTGACGCAGTCATCTTGCCTCCAGAGGTAGATGTCAATTCATTGCTTGAATAAAAGCCAATAAGAGTTATCGAGCCAGGGAGACATCCCTGGCTCGATTTCTATTTAACGAACACCATTGCTTTCGTTTACTGTCAACCACGGCTAACGCCTTGTGATTAATTGACCCAAGCCTCGAATAACATTGTTCAACAATGCAATCTCTGAAAATCAGCTACCCCGAAGATCTGCCCGTCGCATCTCGGCGTACTGAGATTATGGAAGCGATCAGAGACCACCAGGTTGTGGTGATTGCAGGTGCCACAGGTTCGGGTAAAACCACACAAATCCCGAAGATGTGTTTGGAGTTAGGTCGCAAATCAATTGCTCACACCCAACCCAGAAGAATTGCAGCTCGCTCGGTATCTGAACGAATTGCCCAGGAGCTATCGGTGGATATTGGTGGCCTGGTTGGTTATCAAGTGCGTTTCACTGACAAGGTGTCCAAAAGCACAAAGGTCAAGGTGATGACGGACGGGATTTTGCTAGCCAGTTTGCAAAATGACCTTGAACTTAGGCGCTATGACACCATCATCATTGACGAGGCCCATGAGAGAAGTTTGAACATTGATTTTCTGCTTGGATATCTAAAAAGACTGATTAGTCAACGACCAGAGCTGAAGGTAATCATTACTTCAGCGACCATTGATCCTGAATCTTTCTCAAAACACTTTGCTGATGCACCAATAATTGAAGTTTCTGGACGCACTTATCCAATTGAAGTTCGCTATCGTCCTGTTGCTCAGGAGGACTCAGAAAGCGATGTTGATGAATCAAATATTGCCAGTGACTTCATTGATGGAATTGCCAAGGGTTTGTCCGAACTGGAGCAAGAGGAAATCGGCGACACGTTAGTTTTTCTTTCCGGAGAGAGCGAAATCCGCGATGCCCAAGAACTAATCGAAGGTCAGGTTGCCTCTGGGTTGTTGTCAAAAAACACAGAAGTGCTGCCTCTTTACGGGCGGTTGTCAGCACAGGACCAACATCGGGTATTTTCGCCAAGACCAAACGGCATGAGTCGAAGAGTTGTGTTGGCAACGAATGTTGCAGAAACTTCCTTGACCATCCCTGGCATCAAATACGTGATCGACACGGGAACTGCCCGCATCTCTAGATACAGCCCAAGAGCCAAAGTTCAGCGATTGCCAATTGAGGCTATCTCCCAGGCAAGTGCTAATCAGCGCGCCGGTCGTGCTGGTAGAACCAGTTCCGGTATCGCCATTCGGTTGTATTCAGAAGATGATTACAACTCAAGACCCGAGTTCACAGATCCTGAGATTTTGAGAACAAACCTGGCAGCCGTTATATTGCAGGCCGCCACCATTGGCATCACAGACCTAGCTCACTTTCCGTTTTTGCAACCACCTGACTCCAGGGGAGTAAAGGACGGTCTTGGACTGCTCACAGAACTTGGTGCATTAGAGAAATCCTCTGACAGCACCATTGAGCTAACAGATCTCGGACGTGAGATTTCTAAGCTTCCAATCGAACCACGATTTGCTCGCATGATTATTGAGTCCAAACAGCACGGGGTCACCCGCGAAGTCTTAGCGATTGTTTCTGGTTTGACAATTCAAGATCCGAGAGAACGTCCACTTGAAAAACGAGAACAAGCAACTCAACAACATGCAAGATTTCAAGACCCAACCAGTGATTTTCTAACTCTGATTAATCTCTGGAACTACATCGAAGAGCAGCAGCGAGCGCTGTCCTCTTCTGCTTTTCGCAGGCTCTGCAAAAGGGAGTTTTTAAATTACATGAGGATTCGAGAGTGGCAAGATTTGATGCGCCAGCTGAGAGACATCTTGAAACCTCTTGGCTATACGGTTCAGGCACCAAAGGTGAACCCAGAGGGTATCCACAAATCTCTACTATCAGGACTGTTGTCCCAGCTTGGGCTCAGACAAGACCCTGAAAAACCAGCTCCTGGCAAAAAGGCTCGTCCTTCCAGGGATTATCTAGGTTCTAATGGCAAGAAGATCTTGATTTTTCCAGGTTCAGCATTGGCTAAAAAGCCACCCGAGGCCATCATGAGTGCTGAGTTGGTTGAAACCAGTGCTTTATATGCGCGGATGAATGCAAGCATTGACACCTCTTGGGCAGAAGAAATAGCTGGCGAGCTATGCAAGCGA
>Ga0209923_1000060_pt1 | contig 32350 bp, 31 predicted proteins | sample SalPon1_A_H2O_MG_FD_185696 | JGI IMG/M metagenome (GOLD analysis project Ga0209923, IMG submission 185696) | Salt pond water microbial communities from South San Francisco under conditions of wetland restoration - Salt Pond MetaG R1_A_H2O_MG... | ecosystem: Environmental > Aquatic > Non-marine... | reverse complement strand
TTTGATCTTCCAGACCAACATATTGAGATCGATAATCGACTGGTTTGGCAACTTGGTAGTCTTGAACGTTATGTAGGCGATAATGCTCATTATGTTCACTTAAAGCGAGAACGTGCTCAGGTAAAAAAAAGCTTCATCAAAAGGGTCTATCAGCCTAAAAGTATCTTCTACAGCTATTGCGAGGCGATAAAAAAATCTACTCCTGAGAATTTAAAGCATGATGAGTTAGCAAGCCTGGCTGATGATTTTCTAGATAATATCGAACATAATATAGATCATTTCTTAAGGGATAAAACCCATAGAATGGATTTCCAATTAGAGGAATACGAAAAGGCATTTCCTGAATTCTGGCGATTTGTAAATGCTAAAGGAGATTATGAACAAGCCTTAGCAGAATGGTCAGAAAAACATAATCCATCAAGAAGTAATAAGACCAACTTGAACTATGATCTGAAGCGAATGGTCAAAAGGTACTTTTAATATATCAAATAATTTGTGTCGGCCTGCGAAATTGCAATGCAAGGTTTTGTTGCAACTTAAGGTCAAATGGATTTCAGATAACTGATCAATTTGTTTACAGCGAGACCACGATGACTTATTTTGTTCTTGATCGCTGAAGAGAGTTCTGCAAATGTTTCTTTATAGTCTTCTGGAACAAAGATGGGATCATAACCAAAGCCACCATCTCCTCTTTTATTCTCTATAATATGACCTTTACAGATACCTGTAAAACGCTTGTTCTCTTTTTTGTCCATTAAATGGATGACGGTCTTGAACTGCGCGGCTCTGCTTTCTTTATGCTTTAGGTTGAAGAGCAGTTTATCAATATTGGCTTCACTGTTCTTATCATTACCCGCATATCTAGCCGACCTTACGCCCGGTTCTCCGCCTAAGGCTTCCACTTCCAGTCCGGTATCATCAGCAAAACAAGGTAGATTATATTTATAGTATACATGATCAGCTTTCAGTTTTGCATTACCTTCAATAGTATCTGCCGTTTCAGGTATCTCGTCATGACAGAGTATATCGTCAAGGGACAATAATTTGATCGACCTTGGCATCATGGACCTTATCTCTTCTAACTTATTTTGATTATGCGTGGCAAATACGATCTTTCTCATAATATTCCGCGAGATTTGATCTCTAAATACTTATTGATAGCATTTACGGTTAGATCTTCCGGTCTCGTCAACATTGTGAAAACACCGTTTCGTTCTAATTCCTGCGCCATCACTTGTTTATCATTGTCCATTTCTTCTGCGATGGTTTTGACATAAACATCAAAAACCTTTTCTACCTTCTGATCTTGAATTTCCTGCAATTCAATATTTTCAAAAAGCACGATGACCAGCAAATGTTTTTTAGCCAGTGCTTTGATGTAAGGCAACTGCCGTCGCATTCCTTCTAAATGTTCAAAGTTAGTATAAATGAACAACAAACTGCGGTGACTCAACTGTCTTTTTAATTGAATATAGAGGTTCCCAAAGTCAGATATGGAAAAATCAGTATCAACCGAATATAAAGATTCCATTATGCGGGTCAGTTGGGTTTTATTAGCACTGGGTTTTACTAATTGATCGATTTTATTTGAAAAACTGACTACTCCGGTTTTATCTTTTTTCTTAAGTGCGATATTGCTAAATGACAAAGCCGCATTGATCGAATACTCTAATAGCGATAATCCGTTAAAAGGCATTTGCATCACGCGACCCTGATCGATGACGCTAAAAATAGATTGGGAACGCTCATCCTGATATTGATTGACCATCAATTTGGCGCGTTTAGAAGTGGCTTTCCAGTTGATCGTTCTGATATCATCGCCTTTTACATATTCTTTTATCTGTTCAAATTCCATCGTATGACCGATGCGTCTTACCTTTTTGATCCCTATTTGATGTTGTGGTGCTAAGGAGAGAAAATCATACTTTCTCATCTGTATGAAAGACGGATAAACCTTCACGTCGCCGCTCTTATCAAAGCTGACCTTTCTTTTGATCAATCGCATAGGTGAGATACAAAAGCAATGTAATCGGCCGAAGTGATAAACACCTCTATCCCTTGGTGTTAAAAAATATTTTTCTTTCGTTTCTTCATAAGCTTTCAGGCTCAATTCGAGTTTAAAATCTCTTTTTTGGAACTGTTCCGGGATTTCATCGATCACTTCAACTTGTAATTGGAATGGAAAATGATTTTGCAGATTCATTTCCAATTGATTAGCATCAGAATTTGATAATTTATCGGGCAATTCTCGTGTGGCGGATAAGGGTTTACCTTTAAATAAAGTAATTATATCAATGATCACGGCTAAGACGATAATCCAGATGAATATCCAGGCGATGCTGTATAATCCGGGAAGAAAATAAGACACAAAGAACAATATTGACGCCAGCATCAAGGCTGCAAAAAAATATCGGGTAAAAAATAAAGCCTTAAAAAATTTCACTATCGCGGTATTTCAACGGATTGCTGGATAAGATCGATAACCTGTTCTATGGAAATACCTTCCATTTCCCGTTCCGGAGCTAATATCAATCTATGGTTCAAGACCGGCAAAAGTGCTTTTTTCACATCTTCCGGAATAACGAAATCTCTTCCTTTCATTGCGGCAAATGACTTTGCCAATTGTAAAACAGCAATAGAAGCCCGCGGCGATGCGCCTAATAGCAAGTACTGATGCTCTCTGGTTTCGTGAACTAACTGAGCGATGTATCTGATGATCTTCTCCTCTACTTTGATCTGGTTGATCTTGGTTTGAATTTCTGACAAATCCTTTGGTGTCAATACGGCTTTGACCTGATCTAAAGCGGGTTTTTCTATCCGTTCGTGCTGATTTATCAACATCGTGATCTCATCGTCTAGCGCCGGATAGTCTACTTTTATTTTACATAGAAATCGATCTACTTGCGCTTCCGGTAATTCGTAAGTACCTTCCTGCTCTATCGGGTTTTGCGTAGCCAGGACCATAAACGGATCATCAAAAGAAAATTCATAACCGTCAATGCTTACCTGCCGCTCTTCCATCACTTCAAATAAGGAAGATTGGGTTTTTGCCGGTGACCGATTGATCTCATCGATGAGAACCATATGAGAGAAGATCGGGCCTTTTTTAAATTCAAAATCACGGGCTGCTTCATTAAAAACTGATGTTCCTAAAACGTCGCTGGGCATGAGGTCTGGTGTGAATTGAATACGGCTGAAATCGGTTTTGATACATTTTGCAAAAAGCCTGGCAGTAATGGTCTTGGCAACGCCGGGAACGCCTTCTACTAAGATATGACCGCGCGCAAATAGAGACGCGATCAGCATTTCTATGAAATTATCCTGACCGATGATCACTTTTTTGAGCTCATTTTTTACTGCATCTACTTTTTCTTTTACATCGTCCAGCGCGATCCTGTTTTGAAATTCTTGTTCTTCAGCTGATGATACCTGATTTTTTTCTTCATTATTGTCCGGTGTATTCTCGTTTTGCTCTTCCATATTATTGTTTTAAAATTTTGATCGATCGGTCCAAATCTTCTAATTGCTCTTTGCTGATCTCTTTGTTTTGATCGATATTCCTGATCAGTTTGAACAGATGTTTGACCTGTGCGACCTTCGTGTTACTTTTCTGGGCTAATTCTTCTATAAATTCATCATTTATAGTTTCCGGGTTCATTTTGTATTCTGCTCTGATAAATTGTTTTAAAAGTTGGATACGCTTGGTAGCAATGCTTTTGTGATCTTTATTCTTATAATATAATCCGGCGATGGTCGTGGCAAATTCTAAAGATTTGTTGGCCAAAGGTTCGATCACCCGAATAGGTTTTTGCTTGCGTTTTCCTTCAAATATAATAAAGAAAAGCAAGGTGATGATCAATAAATAGTAACCTGTTTTCAGCCGATCATTGGTCAATAAATAGTAAAGCGGACTGCTGATGGTGTTTTTGACATTTTTGTAATACTGATCGATATAATACGTGCTGCTCAAATCAAGGTATTCCAGTAACTTAAAAGTATATTGATAGTTATCTTGTTCCATCAGAAAATAATTAGAAAAAATGGCCGGTGTACTGATCAGGTAAAAGCTTCCTTTCCCAAAATCTGCTTTTATCGCATTAGGAAATATATGCTTTTTATCTGTAGAATCGATCAATCTTTCTATGCGACTCACCACTTCTACTTGCGGTGAAATGCTGTCGAAATACATATAATCCAGGTCTTTCCAAAAACCGAACTTCTTGTCTTTAGATTTGTCCTTATGATACCAGGACAATTCATATTTAGCGTCTTCTAAATTAAACCGATCATAGGAATATTCGATCAAATTATTAAATCCTAAGGTATCGCGTAATTGCTCTGGAAAACCCTTGCTGGCGATCAGTACATTATTTCCCTTATCAACCCAATCTAAGGTGGATTCTACTTCTGCTTCTGTGAGATTGACATAGCTGTTAAAGAAGATGATATCCCCTTTTTTGTTTTCATTAGCTTCAAAGAATTGATAGGGATTCTGGTTTATGGTTTTTTGTTGTCTTACAACATCTGTCGTTTGCATCAGGTTGTAAAAAACCTCACTGCCTAATGGCCGATCGTCAAAATCAGCATAGCTGGGATACCAACTGATAGGTTCTGTTTTTAGCGACTCTTGCAGAATGCCTAAGCTCACTAAAACAACCAAAATCCCTAATAATATGTATTGCGATTTTTTCAAGCTGCTTTTTTATTGATTTGTGCTAAGAAATGATCAAACTTCTGCTCTATTTGGCTAAAGAATGCCTCATCTATCGGATATTGACCATACCAAATAAAATCATAATAATATGTTAGGTTTTCAAATTCCGAGATTAATGGCTGATGTTTAAGCTCGGCGATATAATCGTCATTGGTTTTATCCTTTTTAAATCTGATATACTCTGTTGCATCCAATTGGCGCAACAGATTGAGATACAGATAGCGAACCGCCATTCTGTGATCTTTTTGCTCTTTGGCATTTTTGATCAATTCGCTGATATTGCTGCTTTTGACGATTTTTTCGTCATCGGCAAACTGAATATCAGGTGGGTTTTGTTCCGCTGATCTTCGTTTGAAAACATCATATCTATATAATAATCTAATAATGATAAAAATACCTATTGCCATAAGTAAATACGGCAGATATTTGATGATAAAGCTTAAAAATTCGCTACCTTGTTTCTCGCCAAAAATCCATTCCATCAGATCATTCCACTTTGCTGATATCCAATCGGCTATTTTTTCCAGAAAGTTCTTTTTGATGTCTTTCGGTTTGTATTGATAATCCTCATCCTGTTGAATATCTTTTAGCTCATCGGTATCAATACTGATATTTTGAACCGTCTTATTATCAGCCGGCTTGATTTGAATAGTATCTTGATCGGCTGAAAAAGAAAGCGCGAAAACCAGTAGTGCTAAGATTCGGAACAACAACATTTTTTATTCATTTCCTATTTCATCGATCTGCTCAAAACTTCCGGTTCCAAATTGGCGTTCATTCAAATTAAAATAAATATAAACCGTCATAATAATGAAAGCTAAATTTAAAATATAGGTTGCAAAAGAAGCAATTGCATTAAGTGCAATCATCACGTAATCATTTGAAATAGAATTTAAAGCTTCTTGAGGATTAGTTTCTTGAAATGATGTGGCTCCTTTGATTATAGTGTAAATAAAAGCAGGCAACTGAAAAATACCACCTGCAAAAGCAATGATGATGCTCATCACAATAATGGCGGCAAAAGTAATCCACCAGTTATCGCGAATTAATTGAAAGGTATGCGCATAAGCATCTGTAACGCTTTTGTTTTCAAAAAGATAAACGCTTAAGGCAAAAGACAATGGCACTAACAGGTAAATACCAGGCAGTAAGCAAAAGATCAGACCTACAAAAACAGATAGGAAAACTAAAATTTGTAATCCGGAGATGGAAAGCAATTTATTATACATCTCATTTTGAATGTTTTGCAGGTCTATTTCTTCTTTGTTATCTATAAATGCTTTGATATATAAATTAACATACGAATAACTAACAACAGTGAGTAAAAAAGAGGAAATAGCTAAAAGAAGAATGGACGGAATAAAATTTGTGAAAAATGAAAATGGGTTTTGTGGATTTGTAAATGCTTCATCGAAGAAATTTCCCGTTGCTTCAACCTGATAATACGTATTTCCTATCAATGCAATAAGAATAAACGGCCATGCCAACTTAAAAAAACCGCCAAAAAAGGATTTCCAGTGATTTGAAATGAACGCAAAAGTGTCAGAGAAAAGATCACCAAATTCTCTTACTCGCTTAAACTCCTGATAGTTTTGTTGCATTTTTTTGTTTTTTGAGTTGAATAGGATAAATAACGTAATAAAATAGGATAAGTGCCAAAGATAAACCGATTATCATAATAGCAACAATGTCCGGCATTCCGGTTAATCGGGTGACAAAGCCTTCCAGGAATCCGGCGATAATAAAGAACGGAATCGTGCTCATCACGATCTTTAAAGCATCTTTAACCCCTTTAAGGAATGCTTTCATCCGCGTGTAAGTTCCCGGCATTAACATACTTTTCCCGATGACAAATCCGGCGCAAGTGCAAATAATAATTACGGATATTTCTATGGTTCCGTGAATCCAAATTGTTCTGGCAGATTCCCATAGCAAACCTTTGTCCGCAAAGAAATATTGGAATGAACCCAGCATAACCGCATTCTGCATCGCGATGAAAAAAGTCCCTAAGCCGGCTAAAATACCTAACGTAAAGGCCATTAAGCCAACGCGGATATTATTTACCGTGATTCCCAGGAACATATCTATTTGGTTCGCATCTTTATAGACTTTCATCGGGTCGCCTTCCTTGATGTTTTCCAATGTCATATTGACATAAGCATCGCCCAATATCAATCTGACGAATGAATCATCCACCGCCGCAGAATAAGCACCGATTATGCTAAAAAATATAAAGATGGAAAAGGCTAACAATAGTTGAAGATGATACTGACTGAACATCAAAGGAAATTCGTATTTGTAAAAATTGATGATCTTATTCTTAGATGCTGGTTTTGCCCGATAGACTTTTTGATGGGCTTTTGCCGCCAGATCGTTCAAATATTGTGTAGTAGAAGACTTAGGGTAATAGGTTTGCGCATAGCTCAAATCTTCCGTAATGTCCAAATATAGCGATTTTAGCTCATCAACATCGCTGATGACAGTCGCATGGAGCTTCTTTTCCATAGACTGCCACTTGACCTTATTGTACTTAACAAATGCTGCTTCTCGCATTCACTATTGATTATGCCGTGAAAATATTAAAAACGGATGGATTGAGGAATGCCGATGCTATTTTTAAACGATAGCATGGAAAAAGATACATCCCATTTCAAGAGTGATATAATGGGTGGGAACTGATTTAGATAAACGCAGGCAGTTTCGTTTTAATTGATATCATCACAAAATTCATTGAGACTCTGAACGGTCATTGGACCAGCATGTCTTCTTAGTTCCTTACCGTTCTTGAGCAAGATGAATTGCGGTAGTCCTCTGACCTTAAACCTGTTGTTCAACTTCCTATTCAGATCGGCGTTTATTTTAACGACCCTGATATTGTTAGCCTGATCAGCAAACCTGACGATCGTCTTGTTCATCATCAGACAAGGACCACACCATTCCGCCCAAAAATCGAGTAAGACCGGTTCTTTAGCTTTCAAAATACTGTTCAGATCATTATTCTCCAGAGAAATCACCTTCGATACTGACCTTTTATGCATAACTTTCCTGTAAGCATACCGGAATGGAAAGGTAAAAGCAGAGACCATTGTGGAAGAAAAGAAGATAATGAGCGCCAGCACATAGTTCAAAGACGTGATTAAGGTCTTCTTCTTTGCAAACTTTTCTTCTGATCTATTTTGATGTTCAATTAGTTTTTCTAGCATGAAATATCGATTATAGATAACCCCTTAATTGTGGAACAAAGTTAAAGAACTCGTTTCAAGAACCATAAAATGTTAAAGAGGTTTCTTAGGAATCCCTATTAATTTATTTAAAATTGAAATAAGAAATGATACGCTCATATAAACTTAAGCCATAAAATTTTCAATAGCAGCAATGAAGATCAGCTATGAACATCAGCAAGAAACGTACATTTATTTATTGATGTTGTCATCAAAGACCATTATATAACATTTGATATCCTGAGCGTTCATGATCAGTTAATATGCTAAGGGTCGATATGCCAATCCTCTGGTCTTGAGTTTACCGGTACATATTCTTTGGCCGCTTCTGGACCAAAACAAGCTATGAACCTGGAAGTATCGGCTAAAAGATCATCGGTTGCTTCATATCGGAAATAGCACCAGGCTTGTTCTGAGGACTTCTTTTCATCTTGAGTTGAGAGGTTGACCTTTGATCTTCGGTAATAACTTCTGTGAACACCTTCGAAATCATCCAGAACGCTCAAACCATTATCATCAACGCGATACAATTCCCCCGAAACATGATGACTATCCGGATGACCCTTTTTTTGGATCATGAACGGCGTGTTCCATTTACCGGCCAGCAATAGCGGATATTTCCCGATCGTTAGCGCATCCGTTAAATAGTATGCTCCGATCCTTTCCATGATATGATGGTTGGGAAAACCTCTTTTTAAAGTACCATAACTAAACACCAGATGCTTTGCAAAAGTTCCTTTCATAGGTCAATGATAAGGATTTTTTGAAGATTTTTTTAAATCCAGCTGCTATAGGTATGCGTCTCCTGAGGAAAATCGGAGAGTTTCCATCTTCCAGAAATTTTATTTTACTAATGGTATCAATACTTATAATATGAGATAGCTTCTAATGCAGGTGAATAGGACCTAAACAAAAATCATCCCGATATATTTAGAATAAAAGGTCTAAAATCTTGATTCATTAGAAACTAATTCCCCTGAATCCTTTCCCAAAGATCATGAAGGAGTTGCTTGCCATCCTTAGGTCGTTTTTCCATTTCAGTAAAGGTCACTTCCCGATCTTCATCTACATCTATTCTATATTGGAAAACAAAATCCTGTGAACCTTTTTCCAGGCTCAGCAAACCAAATCTTAGATCATTATAATATAAGTGCTCGTCTTTTTTAATGATCGTGAACCAGCCATTGGATATTTCCATCATTCGCTGTACTTTTTCATGTTCCTTAAGATCACCCAGCAGATGATGGTTCTTAGGATAAAGCGTAAAGTCGATAGATTGTGTATCAAAGAAAGAATAGTCGCCGAGTAAGAAATGATCATGGGCTTTGACATTGACATTCCATAAAATGGTGTTCAATGCCGATGGTCTGGTGTCAAATTCTTCATAAGCGATTTCTTGTCGGTCAAGGCCTTTTTCAAAACGATCGTTGACAGCGGTCTTTAACACAAAGGTCAAGATCAGATAAGCGATGCTCAAACCTAAACCGAGACGATTATACAATCGTCTTTTTCTGGAAGTTCGCTTATGGAACATCGCGAGAACAATAAAGCTCAGGAATGGTAAAGTATAAATAGGATCGATGACGAAAATGGTCTTAAAGGCCAATCGCAGATCAGCTGGCCAGAACAATTGCGTGCCCCAGGTGGTATATGAATCTAATATAGGATGCGTAAGGAATATCCAAAAAAAGAACCAACTCCAGGCTCTTTTGTTCTTATAGTACTCATAGCGTGTGACCAGCCAGCTAAAAATAGGTGCCATAAAGACAGAGAAGAATACGGAATGCGTAAAACCCCGATGGAATTCCAGCGCGGTTACCGTATCAGTAAAATGGGAAGAAAGTACGTCCAGGTCGGGTATTGTACCAGCAATAGCACCATAGAACATCGCCTTATTACCAATCTTACGACCTAATACCGCCTCACCTACGCTGGCACCTAGAACGATCTGTGTAAGTGAATCCATAGAAGCTACAAAAATAGACTTTGGTTCTGACCTAAAGAACGTGTTAGAGACAAAAAAACGTTCTTCATTCGCGATTCACCTACGCGTCTTTCGAAAATTAGCCGTGGATAACATAGAGTACTAGCCATGCTTCGATAAACTCAGCGATCCTACTATTTTAAAAACGTTATTCCTAATTAAAGTTAATAGATCTGATCATTGATGTTTTAACAAGCTGACTCAGGAATGAATCGTGTGGCAACAGATTAACCTGATCTAAGGAAAGTAAATGCTAAAAATCCTTAATTAAAAATTCGAAATTCAAAAACCTGATATTCATCAGGGAACTGGTTTTTACTTAGCTTATCCTATGTTAAAAAAAATTAAAACCACTATATTTACATCGCTAAAACTTAAACTATGCCACAAAAACTGGTGACGCGGGTTAACGACCAGTTTGATTTTGAGTTCGATCAAACGGAAGTTGACCATCTTGATGCGTCAAAAATCGATGAAAACAGTTATCACATCATCCATCGATCGGATGCTATCAATGCAGAGATCATCACTGCAGATTTCCTAAACAAAAAATATCAAGTCAAGATCAATGCCAATATCTACGATGTGAAGATCAATGACGATCTGGACCTGCTCATCAAGGAATTAGGCTTATCCCTGGGTTCTTCCCAACTTCAAGATACCGTAAAAGCACCTATGCCTGGATTAATACTTGATATCAAGGTCAAAGAAGGCGACGAAGTCAAAGAAGGCGATCATGTGATGGTCTTAGAAGCCATGAAAATGGAAAACACCTTATTAGCTCCCAGAGATGGCGTCGTTAAAAGCGTCCAAGCCAAGAAAGGCGATGGTGTTTCAAAAAATCAATTGTTAATTGAATTCGATTAATATGCAACAAATAGAAAAGATATTAGTAGCCAATCGCGGTGAGATCGCACTGCGTATCATGAAGACCATCCGTAAGATGGGCATCACCACCGTTGCGGTCTATTCTGAAGCTGACCGGAACTCACCCCACGTTAAATTTGCCGATCAGGCTGTTTGTCTGGGAGAAGCTCCATCTAACAAATCCTACTTATTAGGTGATAAGATCATTGAAGTATGTAAAGCGCTAAATGTAGATGCCATACATCCCGGATACGGATTCCTGAGCGAAAATGCGGATTTTGCCGAAAAAGTAGAGGAAAACGGCCTGATATTCATCGGTCCCAAATCGCATGCTATTCGAGTGATGGGCGATAAATTATCCGCTAAGGAAACCGTAAGTAAATACGATACACCGCTGGTACCAGGAATAGATGAAGCCGTTAGCGATGTGGAAAAGGCAAAATCTGTAGCCAGAGAAATCGGCTTTCCGGTACTGATCAAAGCATCGGCCGGTGGTGGCGGAAAAGGTATGCGGATCGTTTATGAGGAAAAGAATCTGGAAGACCAGATGAACCGTGCCATCAGCGAAGCGGAATCAGCATTTGGAAACGGTGCGGTCTTCGTAGAAAAATATGCGGATTCTCCGAGACATATAGAAGTCCAGGTATTAGCCGATGAGCATGGTAAAGTAGTCCACTTATTCGAAAGAGAGTGCAGTATCCAGCGGAGGCATCAAAAGGTTGTTGAAGAAGCACCTTCTGCCCTACTTTCCCCGGAACTGCGAAAGAAAATGGGCGAAGCTGCCGTAAACGTTGCCCGATCTTGTGATTATGTAGGTGCCGGCACGGTAGAGTTCCTGATGGATGCGCAGAAGAACTTCTACTTCCTGGAAATGAACACGCGTTTACAGGTAGAACATCCGGTCACGGAATGGATCACCGGCGTTGATCTGGTAGAAGAACAGATCAAGATCGCCAGAGGTTTGCCGCTTTCTTTTGATCAGGAAGATCTGAAGATAACCGGTCATGCTGTTGAGCTAAGGGTCTATGCAGAAGATCCGTTGGATGATTTCTTACCTAGTGTAGGAAAATTAGAACGATATAAACCGCCTAAAGGAGATGATATTCGCGTGGATGATGGTTTTGAAGAAGGTATGGACATCCCTATCTATTACGATCCTATGCTTTCTAAACTGATCACCTATGGTAAGGACCGCCATCAGGCGATACAGAGAATGCTGGAAGCCATCAGCGATTACGAAGTAGAAGGCGTAGAAACTACCTTGCCGTTCGGCCAATTCGTTTTCAAGCATAAAGCATTTACCAGTGGCGATTTTGATACACATTTCGTCAAAGAATATTATACTCCTGAAAAACTGGAAAAAGCAAGAGAGAAAGAAGCTTTCCTGGCTTCTTTAGTAGCCTTGAAAAAATATCAGGAAGACCAAAAGATCACTCGTTTACCCCACAATAAATAAACCTATTAATGTCAAAAGTTAGAGAAGAATTAGATAAACGAAAAAAACAAGCGCAGGAAGGCGGCGGAAAAAAGCGTATTGAAAAACAGCACGCCAAGAAAAAACTGACCGCCCGCGAACGCGTAGAATATTTTTTAGATGAAAGTTCATTTGAAGAGATCGGAGCGCTGGTTACACATCGGACTACGGAATTTGAAATGCAAAAACAGATCTATTATGGCGATGGCGTTGTAACCGGTTTTGGGACGGTCAATGGTCGGTCAGTTTGCGTCTATGCTCAGGATTTTACTGTGTTTGGTGGTGCGTTGTCAGAAACGCATGCAGAGAAGATCTGTCAGATCATGGAGCATGCGGTGCGCGTGGGCGTCCCTATCGTAGGATTAAATGACTCCGGTGGCGCTCGTATCCAAGAAGGTGTAAGATCTCTTGGTGGTTATGCAGATATTTTTCATCGAAATGTACAGGCATCCGGTGTAGTTCCACAAATATCGGCCATTATGGGACCTTGCGCTGGTGGTGCAGTCTATTCGCCGGCCATGACGGATTTTACGATTATGGTGGAGGAGACCAGTTATATGTTCGTCACTGGACCGAACGTTGTCAAAACGGTGACCAATGAAGAAGTGTCCGCTGAAGAACTCGGTGGTGCCAGTGCGCATGCTGTAAAATCCGGTGTCACACATCTTACGGCTGTGAACGATATCGAATGCCTGGAAAAGGTCAAGACACTGTTGAGCTATATTCCACAGAACAACGAGCAAGAGGTAGAAAAGTTAGCTTTTGAAGCCGGTGAAGAGCTGCGCGAGGAATTAGACGGCATTGTCCCAGAAAATGCTAATAAACCTTACGATATGCGTGATGTCATCACGAATACGGTTGATAAAGACAGTTTTTTCGAGATCCATAAGGATTATGCGGATAATATCATCGTGGGATTTTCCAGAATAGGTGGCAGAAGCGTAGGTATTGTGGGCAATCAACCCATGAGCCTTGCCGGCGTACTGGATGTTGATGCCTCTAAGAAAGCCGCCCGTTTCGTTCGTTTCTGCGACGCATTCAATATTCCGTTGCTCGTGCTAGTAGATGTTCCAGGTTTTCTTCCTGGAACCGACCAGGAATGGAACGGTATCATCCTGAATGGTGCGAAACTACTTTACGCTTTAAGCGAAGCCAGTGTTCCAAAAGTCACTTTGATCACCCGAAAAGCCTATGGTGGTGCTTATGATGTGATGAATTCAAAACATATTGGTGCCGATTTCAATTACGCCTGGCCAACAGCAGAGATCGCGGTCATGGGTGCTAAAGGTGCCAGTGAGATCATTTTTAGAAAGGAGATCCAGAACGCTGAAGATAAAGAAGCCAAGCTCAAAGAAAAAGAGCAGGAATATGCCAATACTTTTGCTAATCCGTTCCGGGCGGCAGAAAGAGGTTTTATCGATGAGATCATTGAACCGAAGAACACCCGAAAAAGATTGTTGCGTACATTCAGCATGCTAGAAGGAAAACGTATCAATACGCCAAAAAGAAAGCACGGGAATATTCCATTGTAGGTTAACTCTTATGATACGGATGCTTATGGATGATCGTTATGGCACGATAGACTTGTTCAGTGAAGAACAAACGGACCATCTGATGATTAAACGTCATTTTTGATAAACTGATCGAATGATCGGCGGCATGATAAACGGCATCTGAAAATCCATAAGCACCACCGATCACGAACCAGCAATCCCTAGTCATTTGCATTTGTTTTTGGAGTTGAAGTGCTAATCCTTTGGAAGTTAATTGTTTTCCTCTCTCATCCAGTAGGAAGATAACATCTTTTTCTGGTATCTTTTCCAGTATCTTTTCGCCCTCTATTTTTTTTATCTCGGATGAAGATTGATTTTTACGAGGCTTATACTGAACTGTTAATTCATTGAATGGAGCATATTTGTTGATACGCTTCATATAATCATCAATAAGTGAACTATAATCGGTTTGTGAACGACCAACTGTTAATAAATGGAAATTCATAACGGAAAAAATTTAACTTTGTAATACTATTGATTTTTATAAGAATAGAATGAACAAAAACATAAAAAGTGAGGTTCAAAGGATCATCGATAACGCCATACAAGAAGACATCGGTGATGGCGACCATACCTCATTAGCTTGCATACCTGAGAATGCGAAGGGAAAAGCCCGATTGATATTTAAAGAAGATGCCGTATTAGCCGGGCTGGAAGTTGCAGAGCAGATATTCTATACAGTTGATCCAGAATTAACTTTACAGGTCTATCATAAGGATGGCGACATCCTAAAAAAAGACGATATTGTTTTTGAGGTTCGCGGAAACCAGCGTTCCATTTTAAAGGCAGAAAGATTGGTATTGAACACCTTACAGCGGATGTGCGCCATCGCGACCAATACCTGGAAGCTGAATGAGAAGCTAGAAGATACATCTACGAAAATACTGGATACCCGAAAGACCACGCCCGGCATCAGGCTTTTAGAAAAAATGGCCGTCAAGATCGGCGGCGGCGTAAATCACCGATTTGGTTTGTACGATATGATAATGCTCAAGGACAACCATATTGATTATGCCGGCAGCGTATCCAATGCAATTAAGAACACGAAAGCGTATTTAGAGAAACAGAAAAAAAACCTTAAGATCGTGGTTGAAGCGCGAAACCTGGATGAAGTGGAAGAAATACTGGAAAATGAACCCGTGGAAAGGATCCTTCTTGACAATTTTACACCGGAGAACACACGTAAAGCGATAAAAAAGATCAACGGGAAATGCGATACCGAATCCAGTGGTAATATATCGCTGGCTACGGCTGGTGATTATGCGCGATGTGGTGTTGATTATATATCCAGTGGTGCATTGACCCATCACGTGGACAATATAGATATGAGCTTAAAAGCCATTGACTGATCTATGATATTGTTCAAATCCATCATAAGAAGACTGCTTCTGAAGTGTCATAGGATCGACCTTCCTATTCAAAATCTCACACTCTATGATCTTTTAAAGCTCTATGTCTTCGGTATAATCAATGGAACATTTTCCACGAGAGCCGGTTCTATCGCCTTTAGCTTTTTTCTGGCTATTTTCCCATTTTTGCTGTTCATATTGAACCTGATACCGTTCATCACTTTTATAGATGATTTTCAGGAGCGATTGTTAGCCTTTATAGAGAAAGCGCTACCACCCGGAACGGCACCTTATTTTACACAAATATTTATGGATATCGCCCAGAATCAGCGTGCTGGTTTACTCTCTTTTGTCTTCTTGTTCTCGATATTCCTTATGGCCAATGGCGTGAATTCGATTTTTACAGGTTTTGAGTTTTCCTACCATACGAAGAATAATCGCAGTATCGTTAGGCAATATCTGATCGCTGTAGGTGTAGCCATCATCATTGCCTTTTTATTGCTCATGGCAGTTGTAGCGACCATCGTATCCACTTATTTAACGCAAAATTTGAAGGATATCGGATTGCTGGGCGATAACTTCATCTGGATAGAGATCGGTAATTTCATCGTGCTTATACTAGTATTGCTAGTGGGCATTTCCATTTTATATTATCTTGGGACGAAAGAAGGAAAACAAACAAGGTTCTTTTCTGTGGGCTCGATCTTTACGACCATCATGATCTTATTGACTACCTATCTTTTCTCCCTTTATATAGAAAATTTTGCGAGTTATAATAAATTATACGGTTCCATTGGGACATTGATAATTTTAATGGTGTATATTTGGTTAAATTCGAATATATTACTTTTAGGATTCGAATTGAATGGAACTATTTATCAACTTAAACAAAAAAGACCATGAAGAACTATCTGATCATTTTAGCCATATTATTATCCTTCCCGTTGCTCGCTCAAGCCCAGGATACAGGAGTAGATCTGCCCAATTCCGTCAACATCGAGGAGCAAAAGGCAGAATTGGACGGAGCCGGTATCAGGGAAAAGTTCTGGATAGACCTATATGCCAGTGGATTGTACCTAAGCGAGTCAACTGATGATGCGAACGAGGTCATCAAAGCCAAAAAACCGATGGATATCAATATCCATATCGTTTCAAAATTGATCTCGAGCAGCAAGATGAAAGATGCCGTGGAAGAAGGATTCCAGAATTCAACAGATGAAAACACTGAACCGCTAAGAGAGAAAATTGATAAGTTCATCAGCTTCTTTGAAGATGAGATCGTCAAGAACCATGTGTTCGATATCTTTTATCATCCGGACGTCGGTGTCAAAGCACTTAAGAACAATAAGCTTGAAGGCACGATAAAAAAGCAATCCTTTAAAGAAGCCTTATTTGATATTTGGTTCTGCGATGAGCCAGCGGATGATGATCTTAAAGAAGCCATGTTAGGATAAGGTTTTATAGATATGTTAAAGAACGTTATGGTATTGATACTGTTAATGATCAGTTGTTTTGCAGTTCAGGCACAACAGATCACCGGCAAATGGAAAGTGATAGATGAAGAGAGCGGTGAAGCTAAATGCATCGTAGATATTTTTAAAACGGATGATCACACATTAAAAGGTGAGATCACCAAATTATTGAATAGCGACGCCCCAAAAAATGCAACCTGTATCAAATGTAAAGGGAAGTTCAAAAACGAACCACTGGTAGGTCTTCCTATTCCAAGAAACTTCAAAAAAGAAGATGATAAATGGGTAGACGGCAAGATCACCGATCCTGAAAAAGGAAAGACCTATGATAGTAAGATATGGGTAGATGAAGATGATACCGATAAACTAAAGGTACGCGGCTACGTAAGCATTTTCTATAGAACACAAACCTGGGAACGTGTAGAAGACGGAAAATAGCTTATGGATAGTTATGTTGACGTGATAATTCCCCTTGCATTAGACCAACTCTTCACTTATCATATAGAAGAGCCGGAGCAAAATAAAGTTCAATCAGGAAGTCGTGTAGCCGTCCCTTTCGGTAAATCAAAAGTTTATACGGGCATCGCCGCTCAACTTCACAATGAACCACCACTACATTATCAAACTAAGCCCGTAGAGCTAGTACTGGACGAAGCTCCATTCGTAACGAAAGAACAACTCTTACTATGGCAATGGATGAGCAATTATTACCTGGCACCTATCGGCCTGATCATGAAGACCGCCCTGCCTTCCAGCATGTTACTGGAAAGTGAAACAAGCATTGCACTTACGCCTAACGACGAACTTGATAAAGATAAACTATCTGACAATGAATATCTGATCGTTGAAGCCCTGGAAAAACGATCAGAAATGCGTGTGGATGATATTCAAGGTCTATTAGGCATAAAAACCGTATTGCCGATACTATATCAATTGGTTAGAAAAAACATCATCAACCTGAAGCAAGCCCTTGTCCATCAGTATCAGCCTAAGATGATAAGGGTCATTCATCTGAATGATATCTATGAAGATAAAAAAGTACTGGATGAGCTGTTTGAAAAATTAAGAAATGCGGAAAAACAAAAGAAAGTGCTTCTTTGCTACTTCCAGTTACGTTCCCAAAAAAAGCATTTCCTGCAGCGCAAGGACCTTGCCAGGGCTGCTGAAACGACCGTAGGTACGGTTAAGAACCTCATGGACAAGAATATCCTTATTGAAAAAGAAGTTCAGGAAGATAGGACGTTCAAAGACCATAGTTCATCTCAAAAGAAACTTAAGCTCAGTGAAGCTCAGGAAAAAGCGAGGCTTGCCATCAAAGAGGAATTCCAGAAGGATAAAGCTTGTTTGCTCCACGGTGTGACCTCATCAGGGAAGACCGAGGTTTATATTCGGCTAATCGATGAAGTACTTCAACAGGGCAAACAAGCCTTATACCTCGTGCCAGAAATAGCCTTGACCACACAGCTCATCGATCGTTTAGAAGCTTATTTTGGCGATCAGGTGCTCATCTATCATAGTAAGAACCAACCTTCTGTAAGCGTAGAAGTTTATCAACATCTCCTGCGGCCAAAGAAAGCGTTTGTCGTCATTGGTGTAAGGTCTGCAATATTCTTGCCGTTTCAGGACCTTGGACTGATAGTAGTGGATGAATCCCATGAAGGTAGTTTTAAACAACAAGATCCCGCGCCCAGATATCACGCGAGAAATGTCGCCTTATATATGAGCAGGATACATCATGCCAATATTCTGCTAGGTTCTGCGACACCAAGCCTGGAAAGCTTATACAATGTAAAAAAGAGGAAGCTAGGTTACGTGAGGCTGGAAAAAAGACATGGGAATATCCAACTCCCGGATATCGCATTGATCGATCTGGGCGATAAAATGAAGAAAAAGAAGATGAAGGGTCATTTTAGCGACCAGCTTATCCAGGAAATAGAAGATCAGCTCAAGAAAGACCAGCAAGTGCTTTTATTCCAGAACAGGCGTGGACATTCACCTATGCTGGAATGCCAGACCTGCGGATTCACACCCCAATGTAAATATTGCGATGTAAGTCTCACCTATCATCAATTCGATCATTCTTTAAAATGCCATTATTGCGGCTATAAGATGGCATTACAAAAGAACTGCCTGGCTTGTGCAAGTGCCAGGGTAAGTATGAAGGGATTTGGTACGGAGCAATTAGAAGAAGAAGTGCAGAATCTGTTCCCTAAGACGAAAGTGGCCAGAATGGATAAGGACACCACCAACACGAAACGTGCCTATGAACGGATCATCGCCAAGTTTGAAAGACAGGAGATCGATATCCTGGTAGGGACACAAATGGTAACTAAAGGCTTGGATTTTAGAAAATTATCGCTGGTAGCCGTGATGAATGCAGATCGTTTGTTGCACTTTCCGGATTTTAGGGCAGAGGAAAAATGTTTCCAATTGCTTACTCAGGTCGCCGGTCGATCAGGTCGCTCCGATCTACGTGGTAAGGTGTTGATACAAACTTATCAACCGGACCATAAGCTGTATCATCAGGTTATTAAAGGTGACCTAAGGTCATTTTATCGAGATCAAATGGAACAGCGGAAAGCTTATAGATACCCACCTTATCACAAAATCGTAGAAATAAGGTTACAAAGCTCTGATTTTAATCGTTTGAACGAAGCATCTGATTGGTTGGCAAAGTATTTACGTCAGGGTTTCAGGAATCAGGTGCTGGGTCCGGAATTCCCGAGCGTGGCTCGAGTTAAGAACAAATACAGGAAATATATATTGATCAAAGTGTTCCAGCATCAATCTTTGGGTCACGCCAAAGACCTTATCAAAAGAAGCTTGGGAAAGTTTGATCAGATCCCACCTTATCGTACGGTACGTTTGAGCATCAACATTGATCCTTATTGACTCTGTTTTATTCAATATTATCTTTTTATATTAAATAATTATTAATTTATATCAATATAGCATATAATTCCATTTAATTAATCTTATTTTGTAATTCATAATAACTAATGTGATAATCTATGACAAAGCCGGAATTTGAATCGATACAGATACCTTATGGTAGTTCTATTTTTTACGAAAGGTTTTCGAAAAGAGAAGAAAATGCGAAGCCTTACTGGCACTATCATCCAGAGATAGAGATCGTCTATGTAAGCGGTGGTACGGGAAGAAGACAAATAGGAAGCCATATTTCCTATTACAGGAATGGCGACCTGATGCTTATAGGCTCAAACCTACCGCATTGTGGATTGACGAACCGGCTGAATAACACCACGCTGGAAACCGTAATTCAGTTTCATCCTGAACTATTCAACAACGCGTTCTTTGAAACACCAGAAATGCAAGCCGTTGTGAAAATGCTAGAGAAATCAAAAGGTGGTGTGGTCTTTCATGGAAATGATAAACGAAAAATAGGCGAAAAAATAGAATCCCTGAACGACAAATCAAGCTTTAGTAAACTGACCGGTCTTTTAGAGATATTCGTGAACATGCATGAAGCGGATGACTATACCTTACTTAATGTGGACAGATTTGCCATGGAAACTTCTCCTCAGGACAATAACAAGCTCAACATCATCTTTAATTTTGTAAAGGAACACTACACCAGGTCCATCAAGCTTGAAGAGGTTGCTTCCATTGCTGGAATGACGGTTCCTGCTTTTTGTAGATACTTCAAGAAAATCACCAGGAAGACCTTTACCGCTTTCGTTAACGAGTATCGCGTTGCCCATGCGGCCAAACTGCTGCATGAAAAACAAATGAGCATTTCTGAAGTGTGCTTTGACAGTGGCTTCAATAACATATCTCATTTCAACAGACTTTTTAAAGACTTTTTTGGCAAAACACCTTCAGTTTATCGCCATGAGCTTAAATATTTGGTAAGTTAGGACAATAGATTTATCAAAACATTAATTTAATTTTAATAGATTCAGTTGATAGTTGTTGGTACTTTTGTAAAATGACCATAATACAATTACATTATGTACTGGCCGTGGCTGAGTTCAGGAACTTTACAAAAGCTGCGGAAAAGGTATTTGTCACACAGCCAACTTTGAGCATGCAAGTGCAAAAGTTCGAAGAGGAATTGGGCGTTCGCGTTTTTGATAGATCCAAGAAGCCTATTCAGTTAACTGAAGTAGGTCAGAAGATAGTTACACAGGCCAAGAATATCGTCAATGAAAGTATCCGTATCAATGATATTATCGATCAGCAAAAAGGTTTTATAGGTGGTGAGTTCAAAATCGGAATCATTCCCACTGTGATGCCTACCCTACTTCCTATGTTCCTCAACAATTTCATCAATAAATATCCTAAGGTAAAGCTTAGAATAGAAGAATATCACACTCAGGAAATCATCGAGCACTTGAGGGATGGAACATTGGATGCGGCTATTGCGGCTACACCTCTTGAAGAAGAAGACATAACGGAGAGTAACTTGTATTATGAGCCTTTTGTAGGTTATATCCCAAAAGGACATCATTTACAAGATAAGGCAAACTTACAAAAGGAAGATATTGATGCGGAAGAAGTACTTTTATTAGAAGATGGTCATTGTTTCAAGAACAATGTCCTAAACTTATGTCAATCCGAGCTAAGTATTTCTGAGCGTAAGTTCAATTTAGAAAGCGGTAGCATTGAGACCCTGATGAAATTATCTGATGAAGGTTTAGGGATGACCTTATTACCCTATTTACATTCTCTTAACATGGAAGGTGTTGCAAAACAGAACATCAAACCTTTTGAGAAACCGCAACCAGCAAGGGAAATAAGCCTTATCTATCACAAGACTGAATTAAAGGTCCATATAATTGAAGCGCTTAAAAAATTGATCCTTAGTATCGTAAAAGGTGCAATAGAATTTGAGGATGTTGAAATTATCAGTCCAATTGAGAAAGATAAGCAAAAAATGAATAATACTAATTTAGCTTATCTCGATAAAGGCGACCTATAAATAAAGGCCGATTCATACTGGTCCTTGAACTTTGACCTTGCCTTGTTCGCTTCCTTCCTGTTCTGGAATCTGCCAACACAAACCTTATATAATGATGTTGATGGATTGACGATAAAGAGTTCTAATCGAAAGTTGGGTTGATGTTCATTTATGAAATTTTTAGCATTTTCCTTATTTGAAAAACTTGCTAGTTGCCAGGATAGCTTATCATTGCTCTGGTCACTCGTTTTTTGCTGAATGATCTCGTTATTTGGTGAATATACTTTGTCAAATGAGTTAACAAAATCCCTGAAATCGATGTCAGGAGGCTCAAAGCTTACCTTTACCAATTCCAGTTCAACAAGGTCACCTTCTTTTACTCCTATTTGTTGAGCAACATCTGACCGGACCTGAACGATGTGCCCTATCTTAAATGGACCACGATCTTTTACACTAAGTTCTATCGATGAGCCATTATCAAGGTTTTTCAGTATGATCACCGAGTTGACCGGTAAATGTTCATGTGCAGCCCAATTCTTAACATTTGTATATTTATCTCCAGAGGCAAGTATCCTTCCTTTGTGTTGATCTGTATAGATACTAAGCTTTCCTTGCTGTCTTTGAGCATGAACTATCAAAGGAACACTGAGCATAAGAAAAAGGAAGCAGAATCTCATTATCAATTGATTTCTAATAGCTGTTCGGCTAGCTCTACGCCTATCCTACTTTGAGCCTCTATGGTTGCTCCACCTATATGAGGACTTAAGCTCAATTTTGGGTTCATTAGCAATTTGACCGGTGGTTGCGGTTCGTTCTCAAAGACATCCAGACCGGCATAAGCTAACTTATCTTCATCTAGGGCTTTGACAAGTGCTTCTTCATCGATGATCCCACCACGGGATGTGTTGATGATACCAGCTGTAGGCTTCATCCGCTCAAGTTCAGTTTTACCGATGATCGCTTCTTTTTGGGCTGGAACGTGCAAGCTGATCACATCCGATTCTGTAATAACCGTGTTCATGTCCGTAGTTTTGACCTTAAAATCAATTTGCTGACCATCAAAAAAGGTTAATTCAATATTGGCTTCATCAATGAACTTGTCATAAGCAACGACCTTCATCCCAAGTCCTATTGCTCTCTTGGCAAGCGTCTGTCCTATTCTACCAAAGCCGATGATACCAAAGGTCTTTCCTGCAGCTTCCGTTCCTTTGGAATAGGATTTCTTAAGCTGCTTAAAACTGGATTCTCCTTCCAGAGGCATTTCCCGATTAGAATTCTTTAAATAACGGATGCCGCAGAACATATGACCAATGACAAGATCGGCTACACTTTCTGATGATGCCGCTGGTGTATTGATCACTTTGATACCTTTGCTCTTAGCATGTTCCACATCAATATTGTCCAATCCTACACCACCACGACCGATGACCTTGAGATCCTTTACTTTCTCGATCAGTTCTTTTCTTACTTTTGTCGCACTTCTCACTAAGAGGACATGAACTTCATTTTCGTTCATGAAATCCGCCAATTGTTCTTGAGCTACATTTTTCTGGATTACGGTGTGACCGTTCTTTTCTAAAAGGTTCACACCATCTTTTGAAATTCCATCGTTTGCAAGTATGTTCATATCGTCTTTCTTTTAAGCTTTAGTTTCTAGTTCATCCATTATTTCTACCAGTAACTGAACGCTATCTAAAGGTAAAGCGTTGTACATGGACGCTCGATAACCACCAACACTTCTATGTCCGTTCAATCCATTGATCCCGGCATCGGCAAGCATTTGCTCAAATGTTTCCTTAAGTTCCGGTTTATTCAGGGTGAAGGTCGCGTTCATGATAGACCTATCTTCCTTAGCAGCAAATCCATCAAAAAGCGGATTGATATCGATCTCAGAATACATCAATTTTGCCTTTTTCTCATTTTGCTCCTGAATGGCTGAGATACCACCATTCTCTTTTAGCCATCTCAAGGTTAGTAATGAAACGTATACCGCATAGACAGGCGGCGTATTGAACGAGCTGTCCTTTTTGATATGGGTTTGATAATCCAGCATAGTAGGTAGCTTCCTGCTCACTTTCCCGAGCACATCTTCCTTAACCACGACCAATGTCGCTCCAGCAGGTCCCATGTTCTTCTGAGCGCCAGCATAGATGATATCAAAATAAGAAAAGTCAATGTCACGGGAGAAGATATCACTGCTCATATCACACACAACAGGAACATCAGACTTAGGGAAATCCTTTATCTGTGTACCGAATATCGTATTATTAGAAGTGCAGTGGAAGTAATCCACATCAGAAGGAACTTTATATTCCTTAGGTATATAATTATAATTTTTATCCGATGAAGATCCCAGCACATCTACCTCAGCTAATAGCCTGGCTTCTTTGATCGCCTTTGCAGACCATGAACCAGTATCCAAATAGGCACCTTTTTTCTCCAACATGTTCAATGCGCTCATATAGAACTGAAGGCTAGCTCCACCTTGTAAGAACAATGCCTGATACCCTTTATCCTGCAAGTTTAATAGCTCAAGGGCAAGGCCTCTGGCTTCTTCTAAGATATCAACGAAAGCCTTGCTCCGGTGTGAGATCTCTAAAATGGACAATCCTGACCGATCAAGGTCAAGCAGGGCTTCAGAAGCTTTACCGAACACTTCCTGCGGTAAGATACAGGGTCCGGCACTAAAGTTGTGTTTCTTCATGATAATTGTTTTTAATTATGGAATCCAAAAAATCCAATGTATTGATGTTATCAGCATAGTTCCAAAGTTCGGGGTATTGGGTATCGCCAAAATCCACATCGGCTAAATTAAATTTAGTTTGATTGCCTACTATACATTGTATGTTATTTTTTTGTGATTTTAATTCTTGTTCCAGGTCATCTTTATGATCATAATACTGGTAGTTCAAACATGCTATTGGCGAGCTCAAGTGCTTGTCTTCTTTTAATAACAATAATCCGTTTTCGAGCAATTGCACATCGCTCATCAAATATACAGCTTTATTATATTCATAATTGCTAGCATATTGATGGTGATCGATCAAATGTTGATATTTTAATACGGCCTTGAAAAGCGGATCAAAATCAAATCCTTTGGGCACGAATAATTTGGAAACGTTCCTACAACCCAGTCCAAAATAACGCATTATATCATCAGCTAATCCTTCTAACTGCCCAGCGGTTTCCTCTCCGCTAAGAACAGCTACTGAATTCCTGTTATGTCTGATCAATGACGGATAAGACCTAAAATAATATTCAAAGTATCGAGATGTATTATTACTGCCGGTTGCTATTACCGCGTCAAAATCATGTAATCGATTTTCTGTAATAGCTATCTTTTGTTGTTTATCATTCTTTAATAATAATTGCCCAAATACGGGTAAAAGGTTCTTATCCTTTGAAGACCGTTTGATAAGAAGCTGCTGACCAGTTATAAAACCGCATATCAGGTCATGTATTCCTACTAAAGGGATGTTACCGGCAGAAACGATTCCTAAGGTAATAGATGGATGGTCCGGAAAATGGTATCCTCTTAACCAATCTTCAATTTTATCTTCCGTTAATGCATTTTTCCAGGAACGCATGGATTCTAGTACAAATTCCTCTGTAAACCAGGGGTTATCCTGTCTTGCTCTTTTTATCAATTGATCCAGTGCTTTGAACTTCTGTGCTTCACGATCATCCAGCGCACCGTCATCAAAAAAACGTGCTAAGAAATGATGAAGGTCAATTAGAGACTGTTTTCTTTGCTTAAAGTTCATTAATATTTGCTAAAATGAAGATGGTTGATTAATTTTGACAAACTTACATAAAACAAAGAAAAATGGCCATTAAAATAACAGATGAATGTATAAATTGCGGTGCTTGTGAGCCAGAGTGCCCAAACACTGCCATTTATGAAGGAGCTGATGATTGGCGTTATTCTGATGGTACTGACCTGGAAGGTGATGTAATTCTACCAGATGGTAGGGAAGTCAATGCCGATGAAGCTCAAAAACCCAAGGATGATGAGATATTCTATATAGTTACGGATAAATGCACCGAATGTATGGGCTTTCATGAAGAGCCTCAGTGTGCGGCCGTTTGTCCGGTTGATTGTTGCGTCCCTGATGAGGATAATGAAGAGACGGAAGAAGAGCTGCTCAAGAAACAGGCGCATATGCACAAGGAAGAAGATAATGTTCATTCCTGATTTACCTTAATTTTTACCATATAATTATTATGGAAGTAGCCGTCTCAAAACAAGAATTTGAGGCGGTTTATTTTTAGGGTTCAATATATAATCTTAAAAAGATAATAGGATCAGACGTCTATTAAAGATCGCAAAAAAAATAGCACGAACCTTTGATCACCAGGTCTATACAATAAATTATATCAAGAACTGTAAAAGTTCGAGGAAACTGGATCATCTATATAAAAAACCGCCAGATGAAGAATCACCTGACGGTTTGATAACTTAAAAATATCAATTCTTAGGAGATATCGATCATTCTTAGGGGTTGAGTCTTGGCTTCATCACGTTTTGGTAAATCCAATTTTAAGATACCATTTTGGTAATTTGCCTTGATCTTATTTGACTCAACACTTTCAGGGATTGTAAAACTCCTAGTAAATGACTCGTAACTGTATTCTTTACGAGTAAAGTTCTCACCATCCTTATCTTCCTTCTTGTCTTCATGGACCGATGATATGGTCAGCACATCATTATCTAATTCAATATTGAAATCTTTCTTGGATTTACCCGGTGCTGCCAATTCTAAGACGAACTTGTCCTCTTTTTCCTGGATATTGGCTGCCGGGACGTTAAATCCAATGTTATTGAAATCAGCTGATGGATTCAAAATATCGTTGCCTAACACATCATCTAAGAAAGATGGAAATAAATTGTTACTGTTATTTCTTTTTATAATACTCATAGCATTTTATTTTTTTGATTGTTCAATTCTATAAGAACAAATGCAATGCCGTACTAAATATATGCCATTTTGTCTTTTATAAAGCTCATTTAACTGCCTTTTTGTCTTTTCTTGTGTAGGCATAAAAAAACTCCTTGAAAACAAGGAGTTTTTATTGTCTTAGCATAAGATATCAGGATTATTTGTCCTTGTTCATCTTGTCCTTTAGCGCTTGAAGCTCAGCGTTAGCATCACCAATGGTGGTTTTCTGAGCATCTTCCTGCTTTTTCTTTGCGTTCTTGACGATCTGTTCTTCTTCCTTTTTATGAATGGCCGAATGAGAAGCTACCACACGCTTGAACTCTTTATTGAACTCAATGATGATAAACTCTGCTTCTTCGCCTTTCTTGAGTTTCTGACCGTCTTGTTTGACCAGATGTCTCGCCGGAACGAATGCCTCAACGTCATCATTGAACTGGATGGTCGCACCCTTATCAACAATGGCACTTATCTCAGCAGTATGTTTAGTTCCCACGGCAAACTCATCCTCGTATTTATCCCAAGGATTCTCTTCTGTTTGCTTATGACCTAAACTGAGCTTTCTACCTTCAACGTCAAGCTCCAGAACGACTACTTCCAGCTCATCGCCTACTTCACAGAATTCGGATGGATGCTTTATCTTTTTCGTCCATGATAGGTCGGAGATATAGATCAATCCATCAATACCTTCTTCTAGTTCAACGAATACACCAAAGTTTGTAAAGTTCCTTACTTTCCCTTTATGTCTGGACCCTACTGGATATTTGCTGGTAATGTCTGTCCATGGATCCGGTGTAAGTTGCTTGATGCCCAGAGACATCTTTCTTGCTTCACGATCTAAGGTTAGGACCTTAGCTTTTACTTTATCTCCTACGTTCACGAAATCCTGAGCGGATCGTAAATGCGTGCTCCAGGACATTTCGGAAACGTGTATCAATCCTTCTACACCTTCTTTTATCTCTACAAAAGCTCCGTAATCAGCTATTACCGTTACTTCGCCTTCAACGACATCGCCTTCTTTGAGCTCTTCATCCAATGTTTCCCAAGGATGTTTGCTCAATTGTTTGAGGCCGAGTTGGATTCTTGATTTATCCTCATCAAAGTCCAGGATGACCACGTTCAATGTCTGGTCAACTTCAAGTACTTCTGATGGATGGTTGATCCTTGACCATGAAAGGTCTGTGATATGGATAAGTCCGTCAACACCGCCAAGATCCACAAATACGCCATAAGAAGTAATGTTCTTAACAACGCCTTCCAGGACTTGTCCTTTTTCTAATTGACCGATGATCTCTTTCTTCTGTTCTTCAATGTCAGCTTCGATCAGAGCTTTGTGAGAAACGACCACGTTCTTGAACTCGTGATTGATCTTGACCACTTTGAATTCCATGGTCTTACCTACATAAGCATCATAATCTGTTATCGGCTTAACATCGATCTGTGATCCCGGCAAGAAGGCTTCTATACCGAACACATCCACGATCATACCACCTTTTGTTCTACACTTCACAAGTCCATTGACGACCGTGCCGTCCTTTTGTGCCTGGTTTACTCTTTCCCATGCTTTGATGACACGTGCTTTACGGTGGGAAAGTTGTAATTGACCTTCCTCATCTTCACGTTTATCGATAAACACATCTACTTCATCACCTTCTTTAAGGTCTGGATTGTATCTAAACTCGTTCAGGGAAATAACACCTTCACTTTTTGCATTGATATCTATGATGGCATCATCTTCGGTTATTTTAACAACTTTACCTTTCACCACTTCATTATGAAGCGTGTCCACAAAGTTATCTTCCACCATTTTCTCAAATTTGTCCAATTTATCCTGATCTACCTCATCGATGCCTTCCTCATACTTATGCCAGTCAAACTCCTTTAAGAATTCCTCTGGGTCTTTCTTTTGATGAGCGGAAGAGCTATCTTCCGTGTTTTGCTGTTCTTTTTCAGCTACATCCTCAGATGGACCATCATTAGTTTGCTTTGATGCTTCTTCTTGTTGGTTTTGCGTCTCCTGCGAAGTCTGGGACGGTTCAGTTGAATTGTTTTCCTGAACTTCTTCTTTTTTGTTTTCTTCAGCCATACGCTGATCTTATAATTTGTATCCTGATGCTCGCGGATATTTTAACAATACAACATCAGAAGTTGATTGACAAATTAAATCATGATTTTGGAATAATCCGCTTATTGTCCAAAAGGATTGCAAAAATAATACTATTTTTTTGATACAACAAACAAATTCAATGCTTTAGATCGTTCACATATTGTATGGCAAAGTCCAGTTGTTGTTTTTTATCTAAAGAAGTGTTATCGAGCTCAATAGCATCATCAGCTTTTTTCAGGGGCGCGATCTTACGGGTGGTATCCTTAATGTCACGTTGTTTGATATTGGACAGGATATCATCAAAATCTACATCATCGCCCTTTTCCCGCATTTCCATCCATCTTCTTTCCGCTCTTATTCGCGCATCGGCCTTTATGAAAAGCTTTAGGTCAGCATGAGGGAAGACCACTGTTCCAATGTCCCTACCGTCCATCACGATATCCGTAGAACGGGAAAGTTTCCGTTGTATGCTTACCAATTTTTCTCTTACTTCTGGAATTGCGGCGACCTCGCTAACCATATTGGACACTTTTATGTCCCTAAGCTGTGAGGTCACGTTCTCGCCGTTCATCATCACCTGATTTTCCTTGTCGGTCTCATGCCTAATATCTATTTTGATATCGGGTAAACTTTTGATGAGCGAAGCCTTATCTATCATGAAATCTATCAGCATATCGTTCTGGATCACATACAGGGATATCGCTCTGTACATGGCACCGGAATCGATATAAAGATAGTTGAGATGCGCGGCCAATTGTCGTGCTAAAGTACTTTTACCGGTTGATGAAAACCCGTCTATTGCTATGATCATATGTTATTTATTTACTCCGGATATTCTACCCGTAAATGATAAATGTTCTTGAGCTTGGATTTGATGATCCGTTTTATCTGCTGGATCTCCCGGAAGGTGATGTTCGCATTGATGAACTGATCATCATCTATTTGTTTATTGATGATCTTTTCCACAAAATCATCGATCGATACCGCCGTGGGTTCTTTTAAGCTTTTACTGGCCGCTTCTACGCTGTCGCACATCATCAGGATGGCCGTTTCTTTGCTAAAAGGTTTAGGTCCGGGATACCTGAACTCGCTCTCGTCCACTTCATGATCTTTTTCCTGTTTTTCCCTGGCAAAGAAGAAATAGACGAGGTTCGTGCCATGATGCGTTCTGATGAAATCGATGATGCGGTCCGGCAGATTGTAGCGTTTGGCCATCTCAATGCCTTGTTGCCGGTGTCCAATGATGATACTGGCACTTTCCCTGGCCGGAAGTTCAGCGTGTGGAGAGGCTTCCGTGGGTTGGTTCTCTGTAAAATAAAGCGGGTTCATCATTTTCCCGATATCGTGATATAAAGCTCCCACTCTGACCAGCAATGCGTTAGCACTCACCTCGCTCGCCGCAGATTCGGCCAGATTAGCCACATTCAGGGAATGGTGGAAAGTTCCTGGCGCTACATCAGCAAGCTCCTTGAGCAATTTCGTGTTCGTATCGGATAATTCCAGTAAGGAAAGATCAGAAATAAGACCGAAGAGTTTTTCATAGGTATAAATGAGCGGTTGTACGAATAACAAACCTAATCCGCCCAAAAGGAAGAGCAATAGGTTCTCATAATTGATGTTGACGATGCTACCTTCCTGTATCATATTGAACGCCAGATATGAGAACATGTAGACAAAGGTGATCTGGAAGACCGATATAAAGAGGTTCGCCCTTTTATATAACTCCGATACGGTCAATATGGTAACGATCCCGGCGATGATCTGCAGAAACATGTATTCATAGGAATTAGGAACGATAAAGCCTAATATCAATACCGTGATGACATGCGTGAACAAACCAAGACGCGGATCAAAAAAGGCCTTGAGAGTCAGCGGAAGAATGCATAAAGGAACGACGTAGATATAATTGGTCTCGAAGCGCATGATCAGTAAGGTGACGAAGACCATGAACAATATGTTGAAAAAAACGAAAGTGAGCTTGTTCTGGTTGTCATAGATCTCTGGCCGATACTTTTTTATAAAGAAGAAAAGCATCAATAATGCCAGGGCGACCAACATGGTATAACCACCTACAACCACATAATAGCTGGATTCTTCCCAGTTCTGGGATTGATATTCGCGCTTCAGGGATATCAACTTCTTGTACTTCTCGCCTTCCACGATCTCTCCCTTCGCGATGATCTTACTTCCTTTCTTGACGACACCACGTGTAGGCGATATCTGGTCCAACTTCTCTTGCAGCCTTTGTTGGGTCAGTTCTTCGTTAAAGCTTACATTTACTTCAAGAACTTCAAAGAAAGTATTGAGCAACAAACTTTCATAAGGCTCGAGGTCATTTTCCGCTATCCTGTCTTCCAGAACATCCCTGAGCGCTGATTCTTCATAAATGTTACTAAGCAGGACCTGCTCTATGGTATTGCCCTTTTTTAGGTAAACAAGTCTGTCTTCTTCATATCTTTCTGTGTCCACACGAATTCCGTTTTCATATATAGCACTGAACGTTAACGATGTGAAAGCTTTGATGCGATCATAAGTATCGTCCGGGACACTATCAGGCGTATTGTCTTTAAGTACCTGGTAGATCTTATTCTGATACTTGTCAACGACCTTCTGGTCATAATCGAATATGGGAAAGGTGTTCTCTATGGCGCTGGCCCTTTCCTGCTTTAGCTCAGCATCCAATTTATAGACCGGAAAATCAAAAGGTGCGTAGAGATTGTTGTATTGCCATGGTTTGTTCTTAACGATCTCATATTTGAACTGGTTCCCTTTTGGGAAGAAGTAAACGATCAGGAAGACCGAGCTGATAAAGAGCAACACCTTGAAAATTAAGGCCTGGTTCTTATATATGGAATCTACGAAGTTCTTCATACGGTCTTAAGGGTATTCGATCTTGAAGACAAATATAATTGAAATATGATAAGAAGTCGTTTCCTTGCTGATGAATGTGTTCCGTGGTCTTGATGATACGGATATTACCATTACTTATTTGTGTTGTTCTTGCGAGTGGTTCGTGGTTCTTAGGTGATCGTTCTCTTTTTGTTGCTGTTGGAGAATTTTATTTTTTTAACAAAGTAAGGTTGCTAATTTTACCGAAGTCCCGCCACAACGTTAGAAACGGTATGCTTTAGTTACTTTTTTTATCTCCTTTTTATTCGTTTTCATTATAATTACAGTTTCATATAATACGGTAGTGATCTTGATGGTTATACTAAATGACTTCTGGGAAACCACTTTTTTCATTGAAACCTGGCATAGAATTTTTCAAAATGCACTTTCAGTCTAAATATCCCACAAGTTGATCATCGATCTTACAAATCTTGTTTTAAAAAGGTTCTCAAGTCAATACATTTTATGCCTTTATAACCGCTACCATTAAATTTATCCATGGTTATCAGATATTTTGTGAAATTATCATCTATGGCTATTAAGTTCTCAAACTCCCTTTTTTAGGTCTGCCTATTATTGATGCTTAAACTAACCTGAAAATACAAGATATCGCCTTCTTTTTCAGCGATAAAATTATTTTCTCTAATTAATGAAGTATATGCTTTTGAAATATTCACTGTTCTATTTAATGCCGACGTCAATAGAAAATCAAATGTTTCAACATTGGGTGTAATAGAAGTCAGCTGTTTACCCATTTTAATGATTGCTTTTGCTTTATTGTCTATTTCAGTAAGCAACTGTTCTTTAGTTAAATCTTTATAGCTCATTAAATCTCAATTTTATCAATCTTTTTCATCAGTCT
>Ga0209923_1000059_pt1 | contig 32903 bp, 40 predicted proteins | sample SalPon1_A_H2O_MG_FD_185696 | JGI IMG/M metagenome (GOLD analysis project Ga0209923, IMG submission 185696) | Salt pond water microbial communities from South San Francisco under conditions of wetland restoration - Salt Pond MetaG R1_A_H2O_MG... | ecosystem: Environmental > Aquatic > Non-marine... | reverse complement strand
TTCTTACCAAACAGTATTTAGAAAAGATGCCAATGCAGGATTATACAGTGACAGTTTTTGGCAGATAGAAGCAAGAGAAGAATCTTCTTTGAACATTTCTTTTAGGATCACGCTAGTAAATGATGGCCCTGAATCAGATTCAGACGCAGGCCAGAAAGGTTCTATCGCCGGAGGTGTTACCGAATCTGTTCAAGCTGATATTGAATTTGAGTTATCTACCCGCCGGGCTAACGGAGAAGTAACTGTTTCTAATCCTTCTGTCTCGATCTCTGACTCCTTCTAGCATTGACAATCACAATAAATCGTTATATAATATTGTAACAAAATTGGAGGACCTATGGACAAACGGCTAGAAAAAGCTCTTGAATTTTCTAATTATATGGTGACTCTTAATAACCAAAAGCGAATTCTCCGAGAAAAGTTTCGAGAGTCAGTTGTATATTACTGTAAAGGTTCTCAGTTCACAGTAACTAAAGAGCTTATGACTTTTGTTAATCTATTACTTGACAAGAATAATCAAAAAAATATTGTCCTTATTGATGACAACGAAATTCCTGTTATGATAGATGACCTCACGGTATTTCTAAACGAAATACTAGATACTTATTTTTCTGCCGCAAATGAGTATCACACAGAATATAAAAAACTACTAAGAAATAGATCAACTTTGAAATTGGTAGAATATGAACAAGAGTAAAGGAATACTTGTATTTGCTCGTAACAATTCTCAAATTGATTACATCAAACAGGCAATATTTTTAGCTCAACGAGCAAAACATTATCTTGGATTACCTACTTCGGTTGTAACAGACTCGTCTGAATTTTTAAAAAAATCTTATCCTAACCGGAATGAAATCTTCGATCAAATAATTTCTCTAACATGGAACAAAGATGATTTAGATGAAAATTCTGTCTTTTTTAACGAGCCTAATCCAAAAATAAGAAAATTCTACGATGGATCTCTAGTAGATAAACGGTTAGAATGGAAAAACGAAGCAAGAGTACTTGCCTACGAAGCATCTCCCTACGAAGAAACTCTTGTTTTAGACACAGATGTTGTAATTTCTAATTCAGAATGGTTAAAATGTTTCGATCAAAACCATGATTTGCTGCTGTACAAGGATTCTACCGAGCTTGTTGACATTGATCGAGGCGACGATTTCCGGAGAATTTCAGATACTTCGGTAGATTTTTATTGGGCAACGGTGATTTTTTTTCGAAAAACTCAAGAAAACGAAATATTTTTTGGTCTAGTGCGTCATATACAGGAAAATTGGCAGCACTATAACAATATTTTTCAAATAAATTCTCCTTACTATCGCAATGATTATGCATTTTCTGTTGCTATACACATAATGAACGGTTATCAGTCTGGAGATTTTGCAAAGAAACCACCAGGTACACTGTACTACTGCTCAGATAAGTGTGTTCTATGGAGTATTCACAAAGATTCGTTGTTAGTTTTGCTTGAAAAATCTGTTTACGACGGGGATTTTACACCGTTGCGGGTAAAAAAGATTAATTTACATTTTATGAATAAATTTAGTCTAAACAGGTGCATAGATGAGCTCTAAAGGATTTGTAATTTATGCAGAAGGCAGAGACTATGTTAAGCAGGCATACTTAGCTGCACTAAGTTTAAAAGTATCAGACAATAGGTATCCAGTTAGCTTGATTACAAACGACTTAGTTTCTCAAAAATACAGAAAGATTTTTGACAATATTCTAAAAATTCCATGGTATAAAGAGTCAAAAACTGGCCTTTGTGCAGAAAATCGCTGGAAAATATATCATGCTACACCTTATGAACAAACTATAGTGCTAGATTCAGACATTTTAGTACTAGAAAATCTAGATTATTTTTGGCAATTTGCTGAAAATTTCAGTATGTATTTTCCTACCCAAGTTTTTACATATCGAAAAGAAAAAATTACTTCGAATTATTACAGAAAAGTATTTAAAGCGAACGATTTGCCTACTTTTTATAACTGTTTGCACTATTTTCAAAAAGGAGACTTTGCTCACGAATTTTATAGCTGGGTAGAGCTAGTTTCTAACAACTGGGAATTGTTTTACGAGAAGTTCTGTTCTAAAAATCTTCCTAAACAGCCTTCTATGGACGTATCAACAGCAATTGTGTCAAAAATATTAGATTGTGAAACAGAAATATCTAGACAACGGAAAGACTTGCCACAAATAGTGCATATGAAGTCTATGATACAGAATTGGCTTAATCCGACCACAAGATGGCAGGATAGAGTTGGTGTTTATTTGTCCGAAGATGTACAGCTAAAAATTGGAAACCACAGACAAGACTCAGTATTTCATTACACAGAAAATGATTTTTGCACAAATGATATAATAGGAAAGTTTGAAAAATGCCTGAAGCTTCAATGTATGTAAATTTCGAAGAAAAAACAGGATCTGTTTTAGGTATAAGTCCTAAAAATACCTTTGATAATTGTATTGCAGTTCCGATATCAAAAGTAGCAGCAATATTAGACGGAACAGAATCTAGAAGGAATTTTTTTGTTTCTTTCGACAAGTCTCAAAAAAAGTTCGTGTTAGGACATAAAAAATGGCTTGCTTTTGACGGCATGAATATTAAAAATTTTATTTATGAAATACCACAAAAAGAAATAATTGACCCAGATATCTGCTTAGAGCAATGTCTTAACAAAGGATATTGGAGATTAACAATGTCAAAAAGTTTGATTCATAATCTAGAAGGCGTTTACACCTCTAATAATAAAATGCTATGGTTTTCTATAACTAAAAAGCACGATCCTAACGTATTATATAACTTTTTTGAATTAAAACTATCGGATTTATGCAATAAAACCTACTTGCTGCGTCCTTTTAATTCGATTTACGAAAGTTACGAAAACAAGGTAAGTGTTTTTACTTCTAAAATTTTTGATACGTATCAATTAAAAAGAGTAACGAATGAATAATAGAATAAGAATAGCAGAATTAGATATTATATTTTTGTCGTACGATGAACCTAATGCAGAAAGGAATTATGCGGATTTATGTTCCAAAATTCCTTGGGCAAAGCGTGTACACGGAGTATACGGAAGTGATGCTGCTCATAAAGCATGTGCTGAGATAAGCGATACCGAAAGACTAGTTATAGTAGACGGTGACAACATCGTTAACGAAAATTTTGTTAATCAAGAATTTACTATCTGCGATTCGGTTGACATGAATAAAACTGTTATTAGTTATACTGCTAAAAATATTATCAATGGGTTAATATATGGTAACGGAGGTATTAAAAGCTGGCCGAAAAATTTAATACTTAATATGAAAACTCATGAAAATGCTGCTATAGATAATCTACATGCACAGGTTGATTTTTGTTGGGATGTAAATTACTTTCATATGCCTGGGTGCTATAGCGAAATTCACAATAATGCTACTCCACAACAGGCCTGGCGCGCCGGATTTCGAGAAGGGGTAAAGATGGCACTTAAAGAAGGTATCAAAGTGTCTAAGGAAGATTTAAAAAACCTACACTGGAAAAATCTACATCGATTGTATGTTTGGCTAATGACAGGTGCTGATGTACAAAACGGCAACTGGGCAATCTACGGTGCACGACAGGGCTTGTACATGACTGCATGTACAGACTGGGATTACGTTAATGTTCGAAATTTTGAATATCTTAATACTTTATGGAAACAAGAAGCAACTAAGGAAGGCCACTTAGATAAACATATAGAATCTGTAGGATCTGCCTTAATTAACGAACTAGAAATTCCTATCGATAGCATTCCTTTAAGTGCAAATCAGAGCAAGTTTTTCAAAACAGTTTATGTTAATCCTACCAGAGCTTCGAGTAAAAATATTGCAGAACAAAATAGTTTAGGAAATGAAACTTACGATATAGTGTTTATTAGTTATAACGAACCAAATGCTGATGCAAACTGGCAGGCCCTAATATCTCGATTTCCTCGAGCAAAAAGAGTTCACGGAGTAAAAGGAATACATCAGGCACATATAGAAGCAGCTAAACAATGCGATTCAGATATGTTTTGGATAGTAGATGGCGATGCGTGTATAAAAGAAGATTTTAATTTTGACTACAATGTTCCAGAAAAAGAAAAGGATTTTGTTCACGTATGGAGGTCTGAAAACAGAGTAAAAGGACTAGAGTACGGGTACGGCGGCGTAAAACTGTTTCCAAGAATTGCTACTATCGAAATGGATACATCAAAGCCAGACATGACCACTAGTATTAGCCCGCACTTTAAACCTGTTAAAGAAGTTGCAAACAGCACAGAGTTCAATACTGATCCTTTTAATGCGTGGAAAAGTGGATTTAGAGAATGTGCAAAACTAGCTAGTAAAGTAATAGATCGGCAAAAAGATATCGAGACAGAACTACGACTAAACATATGGTGTAGTGATAAAGGCAAAGATGAACCATATGGAGAATACGTAACAGACGGTGCTCGCAGCGGAAGAGTGTACGGTGAACAAAATCGTGATAATTTTGATGCACTCAAATTAATAAACAATTTTGATTGGCTTAAGGAGAAATTTGATGCTAGAAATACATGAGTTACTGGACAGATACGAACTCTTGTTCCCTAACAATCATCAGATAACTAATTTAAGACGGGCATATGTAGATAAAGATCTTAACAGCGTATTTAGAATTACAAATGCCAACGAAGAACTGCGTAAAGCAGTAGTTGAAAAAAATTTATATAGTTTGTTTAGAATTATCGGAGACTCTACTGTAAAAGGCGACGGAGACGATCTTCGAAAAGTCATGCTAGAACAAAATTTACATAGTTTGTTTAGACTAGTTAATAATGACGATTTACGTAAAGCTGTTGTAGAAGAGAATTTGCGTAGTATTTTTAGATTCATTTACGATGAAGATTCTAGAAAACTAATACTCGAAGATAATATATGGAAATTATTTACGGTATTAGAACGACACTGTTCTACGGAATTTACAGCAGCATTTAAACGAATTATAGTAAACGATATAGTAATAGCAAATGATTGTTTTAGTCGAGGACAGTTAAAAAGTAAATTGTGGCTTGTAGAAGAATTAAAAAACACCGGAAGATCCTTGGGCACAGTGTATTTGTGTGCAGGGTGGTATGCTAGTCTTGCCACAATGTTGTTTGAAAACAATTTTCATATCGATAAAATTAGAAGCTTTGATATCGATGAAACTTGTGTTAGTGTTGCTGAAACTTTTAATAACAAATGGTTAATTGATGAGTGGAAGTTTAAAGCAACTACAAAAGACATATTTGATATTAATTATAAGTCTCACAAATACAATACTGTCAAATCTGACGGCAGCGTAGAAGAAATATTAGAGTCACCGACTACAATTATAAACACAAGTTGCGAACATATAAACAATTTTGATAAATGGTATTCTATGATACCAAAAGGTAAATTACTAATACTTCAAACAAATAATTTTTTCAGTATAAAAGAGCATGTTAACTGTTCTAATTCGATAGATGATTTTAGTGAGAATACACCAATGCGAAAAACACTATTTGAAGGAGAATTAGATTTAGGGGAATACAAGAGGTTAATGAAAATTGGAATTAGATGACTTCTCTTTAAGAGAATTACAAAAAGAAAGTGCCAGAGCGCTTGCATCTATGCAAGCTACTAACAATAATATTCATCAATTTAACAAAAAAGCACATCATAATAGTCAAAATTGGTATAAAGCCGTTATAGATTGGTATGTTGAGACATATGGCGGTTTGCCTAGTAGAACAGGACCTGGCAAAGATTTAAAATTAGTGTTTGATGAAAAAAATTAAGGTAAAAAGTTTTTTTGTTAGATTTTTTTATATCGACCTTTATATTTATAAAAAAATTAACAAAGCTAGCACAGTTACCATAGTAAACGAGAATGTGGTCTAATAATATCATTTTAAAAAATTGCAGGCTAGTAAAAACCTTAAATATAGAAACTTTTTTACTCAAGAGAGAATGAAAAATTACATAGGATTCCTACATAAATTATGTATGCTTACAAAGATATTAGAGAAGTTCATCTAGAAGTGACTCAACGCTGCCAAGCAGCATGTCCAATGTGTGACCGTAATATGAACGGAGGAGCAGATAACCCGCATATTTCTAATGCAGAACTTTCTCTCGACGACTGTAAAAAGATATTTAAACCAGAATTTATTAAGCAACTTTCGACAATGTACATGTGTGGTAATTTAGGAGATCCTGTTATTGCTCGCGATACATTAGAAATATTCAAGTATTTTAGAGAACATAACTCAAGTATGTGGCTTAGTATGAATACAAACGCAGGAGCTCGCGACGAAGATTGGTGGACCGAATTAGCCTATGTGTTTGGAAGAAAAGGTGCTGTTATTTTTAGTGTTGACGGTTTAGAAGATACAAATCATTTATACAGACAAGGAGTAAATTGGAATAACATAGTAAGATCCGCAAAATCATTTATAGCAGCAGGGGGAAGAGCTCGCTGGGATTTTCTTGTATTTGAACATAATGAACATCAAGTCGATCAAGCGGAGCAGTTAGCAACAGAATACGGATTTGAAAGATTCCAAAAGAAAAAGTCGGGAAGATTTATAACTACGAATATCAAACCTAAAGCTGAACATCAAGCTGTAAATAAAAAAGGCAAAGTTACAACAAAAATTGCAAAACCAAAAGAGTCAGAGAATATAAATCTTGCCTTACAGAAACAGGAAGAAATTGAAAAATCTCACGGCAGCATGAAAGATTATTTTAATTCTTGTTCTATAAAATGTAAAGTAGCACAGCAAGGTAGTATCTTTATTACAGCGGAGGGATTATTAATGCCTTGTTGTTGGACGGCAGGAAGAATGTATAAATGGTGGCATACAGATCCCAAGGTAGAACAAATTTGGGATCATATTGATACTGCCGGCGGTAAACAAGGTATCAGTGTTATCGAGAATGACATTGAAGATGTTGTAACCGGTAAGCTACTTAGCAGTATAGAAAACAGCTGGTCAATTAATACAATTGAAAACGGAAAGCTAGGAGTTTGCGCTCAAAAATGTGGATCTGAGTTCGATCCTTTTGCAGCACAATTCCAATAAAATTCTCCTAATTCTGGAAATGTTTCGATAAAGTTAGTCTTACGTAGTTGGTCGAATTTATTAATACTCTGGAAAAAACGATATTTTCCGTTCTCTAAATCTTCTTGAGAAATTCCACTATGCAGAAAAGATCTTAATTTAGGAATTTCTCTACCCCATCCTTTGTTACCTAAGATTTTTTCTATAAGGGTTAATTGGTTACTCGCTTTGGCTAATAATTTATGATCAATTTGAATAAATTTTGCTGTAAAAGGAAAAGGATCCTGCCAAGGGATAAGTGACCTTTCGGTAGCTGGAACATGAGTATTGTCATCATACCATCTGTGAAGATCAGTTAAATGCAATGCATTAAAAATAGTATAACTTGTTTGTATAGTGACATGGACATTGGCTTCTTTTAGCTGTTTCATAGTATTAAGCCATTTTTTTTGTTTTAAACCATACCGTACGTATTCGCCTTTTTCCCCGTTACCGTCGTGACTCATAGAAATATCACATCCTGCCGGCCAGTCCATTAGATAATTTTCGATTATGTTTTTACCTTTGTACTTTGATATACTTCCGTTTGTGTGACTCCAAATTTTTATTTTTTTATGTAAATTGTGTTTTATCATCACTTCTAGTAATTCGTGGACATCTTCTTGTAAAAAAGGTTCTCCGCCATTGAGATGTATTTTTTCTATAGTATCTTGATGTTTAAGAATATAATCTATTTTGTTATCGTTGCTATTACGCCAAAGAATATTAGGCATATCTTCAGCATTGCAGCCATGAGCTAGTGCGTATGCTTCGTTATAATTTAATGCAATTGTGCTCGACAATTCGCTTGTACAGCCTAAACATGCAAAGTTGCATTTATTTGTCCACAACAAATCTAGCATAGCCGGAAATTGTTTTTTCATATAGCCGTCAGGGTTTGTATTTTTTAGTGCTTTATCAACATTATTTTTACCAAAGTTATTAGAATCTTTTCTTACACTGGCAATTTCTCCTGTTTCTTTTTCGAAATTCGAACAAGATTTACACTCTTTTGGAAACTTATTATTCAAAAAAGATTTTCTTACGTTTTTGAATTTTTCATTGTTTACAAGCGACTCAAAATCTTCTTCGTCTGCAGATCCTAGCGTGTCGCGCATTGCACAGCAGGCACTTACCTTACCAAATTCTCCTTCGTATAATGAAGTAAAAGGAGCGGCACAAAACTTATTACCAATTTTTTTATGTTTTTTCACTAATACGGGAATGTTAAAAAATTTCACATAAGTATTTAGATATGTATGCAGTAAACCTCAGCAAAATAGAGCTTGAAATAACCAGCGATTGCAACGCTGCATGTCCCGGTTGTGCTAGAACGCAGTTCGAAGGGTTGTATTCAATTAATTATATTACCATAAATGATATAAAACAGATGTTTCCTTCCGAGCAAGCAATAAAAGACAAAGAATTTAAATTTTGCGGAGTATTAGGCGATCCTGCACTGAATATAGATTGTTTAGAGATGGTTGATTATCTTTCTAGTAAAGGAGGATACTGTGAACTAAGCACCAACGGCGGAATACAACGAGCAGAATGGTGGAGACAGCTAGGAGTAATTGCTACAAAAAGACCGGGACTTGTCCACGTGCATTTCTGTGTCGACGGATATAAAGATACAAATCACATTTACAGAGTAAACACTGTTTATAAAGTAGTAGACAGAAATATGCAAGCGTTTTCTGATGCAGCTCCTGCTAAGCATGCTACATGGATTTATATTGTGTTTGATCATAATGAACAAGAACTGCCTTTAGCAGAAAAAAGAGCAAAGGAACTTAACTTCAAGTTTGCAACTAGGACCGGAATGCGAAATAGTTTTAACGATTGGGTCGCACAGATACGAAAAAAGAAAGAAAAGAATGAGCAATAAAGTAAAAATTACTACAAAAGGTCAAAAGGAACACAGTAAGAAAAAAATTGTTGAGGAATTGGACAATTTTATAAAGGACTATCAAGAAAACAATATCGACGAAGAAAAACTAAAAGAAGTTTTAGGCAGTATTAAATGTAAATATGTTCATGAAGGCGAAATTTTTATTGCGAGCGACAAAACTGTTTGGCCTTGCTGTTTTTTGTGGGACAGTTTTTTTAGAAATAAAGATAATATTAAAGAAACTTTTGCAGATTTTTCAGACGACTGGAATAGTCTAAAAAACAAAAGCATAGATGAAATTCTTTCTCATCCTTGGTTCAAAGAAATTCTAGCAGAAAGCTGGGACCCGCGTCATGGTAAACATATCAGTCGTTGTATACGCACATGTGCAAAAAATAAAGCCTATCACAACGAATTTGATTACAAAAAATAGTTCATATTATAATAAACATAGCACTTAATAGGTAAATATTTGTATGGGAAAAAAAGTATCTGAAACCTTTTGCATACTGCCTTGGGTTCATCTTAGCACACGGCCGGACGGAAGCATGCGGGTATGCTGTACAGCAAATGCAAGCTCGGTCGGAGCAACAAATGACAAAAAACATGGTGGTCAAGTTGGTATACTTAAAACCGAAGACGGAAAACCTAACAATCTTAATGTAAGTGATTTTGAAACTGCTTGGAATAGCAGTTATATGCGTAATATTCGTAATCAAATGCTTAACGGAGAAGTACCGCCGAGTTGTGCTAAGTGTTTCAAAGAAGAAGCTGCTGGACATCGTAGTAAAAGACAATGGGAAACGCATTATTGGGGACAACGAGTTGACGTAGATAAACTAATTGAACAAACCGACGAAGACGGTAGCGTTCCACCGCAATTGGCTTATATAGATCTGCGTTTTGGAACCAAATGTCAATTAGCTTGTGTAATGTGTTCTCCGCATGATAGTTCTGGCTGGATTAAAGATTACAAAGCAATTTTTCCTGCTGTCGAAAACGAAAGTCTTAAAGAGACAATGCAATGGCAAGACAAGGGAAGTTATAACGGAAGTTCTTATAATTGGCATAAACAAAATCCTACCTTTTGGACGCAATTTTACGAACAGATACCAAACATGCAGCAGATTTACTTTGCCGGCGGTGAGAGTTTAATTATTGAAGAACACTATGAAATACTAGAAGAATGCATACGTCAAGGATATGCAAAAAATCTAGAACTTCGCTATAACTCCAATGGAGTAGAATGGAGAGACGACCTTTTTGATTTATGGAAAGAGTTTAAACTAGTAAGATTTCATTACTCTGTTGATAGTATACACGAGATGAATGATTATATTCGTTACCCCAGCGAATGGAAACGAACCGAAGAAGTTTTTCATATATTAGATAAAGAAACTACAAACAATGTCGAAGTGACAGTAGCATGTGCTGTACAAGCTCTTAATGTGTATTATCTTCCTGATTTTATAAAATGGAAAGTTGAACAGGGCTTCAATAAAATTAACATGTGGCCTTTCGGTGCCGGAGGTGTTAATTATCACTTTGTATATCATCCGCCGCATCTTAACGTAAAAGTATTGCCCGAATGGTTTAAGAAAAAGTGCCGCCGCAAATACGAAGAATTTTATCCATGGTGGGAAGAAAACTGGGAGAAAAGTATTCCTGTATGGCATAAAGGTAAAGTAGATTATGCAACATGGCGCAGTGCCGAGTACGGAATTAAACGGCTCGAAGGAATGTTAAGTTTTATGGAATCTGAAGATTGGAGTAATCGACTGCCCGAAATGAAAGAATTTATTGAGTTGTGTGATAAACAAAGAACCACTAACTGGCGAGAAATATTTCCTGAAATGGAGTGCATTTTTGATGAAATCTAGTCTTTCCTGTGCGTATGCATTAGGAGGAATAAATTTTAAAAATGGGTACGCAACTAGCTGTCCTCAACAAACTGATGTCTTGCACAACTTAAAAGAAAGCAGTTATTTACCTAGTGAATTCTTTAATTCTCCTAATTTTAAAAAACACAGATTAGATTTGCTTCGCGGAAAATGGCCTACAGGTTGCGACATGTGTCAGCATGTAGAGGAACAAGGCGCCGGCCAAAGTATGAGACAAGAACTGCCTGCCGATTTTACTTATGTTAATGAAAACACTGGAGAAGTTGATCTAAAGGGCTTAAAAACAGTAGAAATTAGGTTTAGTCATAGTTGTAATATGGCATGCCTACATTGTAGTGAGGTATTTTCTAGCAATTGGACAAACATTTTAAATAATTATGAACCTGACCAAAAAGATTATGACTATAATCTTATTCAGTTAACAAGAAAGTTCCATCGAAAAAGCGATGACGACGACTTTACTATCTCAATCAGTAAAAAACAGGCAATAGACATAGCAGAAGATTTGAATAAAAATTTTCCTAACCTTCAAAGGGTTGATTTTACAGGAGGAGAAGTTTTATACCAGAAACAGTTTTTACCAACCCTTGAAAAACTATCAGAACATCCTAATGCCAAGAACATAAAAATTATGTTCTATACTAACTTTAACATTAGGAATATAAACTTTGAAAATTTATATTATGCTTTAAAAAAGTTTCATAAATCATCTATTCATCTTAGTATAGATTCGGGAACTAACATATATCCTTATTTTAGGTCCGGAGACTGGGAATTATTAAAAAATAATATACAAGAACTTCAAAGTTACATTGATAAAAAAACAGATAATATTGATATAAATTGTGTCTGTACTACTAGTGTTTATCAAATGATGGACATAGAGAATATTGTTGAATCGTTATTATCTCTTAAATGTAAGGAGATAAATTTTAGTATAGTTTACACGCCAGCATATTTAAACCCCGCATTGATAAGGTTGCATTTCGAAGACCAACTTAAACTAGATCTAGAAAAGGTAAGGAAAATAATTAAAAAAGAATACAAATATAGAGAAGAAAACTTTGAAAAATGCAAAAAATATCTTAGCTATATAAAAGGTATGTGGGTTGATTTAGTTACATTGGAAAAATCTTTGCAAAATTTAGAACTTTACATATATAATAATTCTATAGAAAGCACAGACTGGGATTCATTCAAAGAATATACAAAGAAAGTCAAGAAAATTTGGCAAAAGGATTTTAATGATTTTTTTGAAAAGTATAAGTTAGAAGACGACCAAATGATAAGGATAGAAAATGTTCAAGAGTAACAACAGGATCTATAAAGATCTTCCTAACACTTATATAAAAGAAAATATAAGCAACTTACAAATAGTTTTTAACCCTAAATGGGAAAATATTGCTGTAAATTTGAGCGGCGGAGCGGATAGTGCATTGTTAACCTATTTGTTATGTTGTATAATTAAGAAACATAACCTTAAAACTAAAGTCAATGTAATAACTTACCAACGATGTTGGACAACTAGGCCTTGGCAAGGATGGTGGAGTATACAAGTTTTTAATAAATTAAAAGAATATTTTCCTAACATTATAAATGAACGCATTACGACATACATTCCTCCTGAACTAGAGTACGGCGTAAGCGGTCCAATTATTGACGGCCGCAGCGGCGATCAGATTATTGTCGGAAGTTTTAATAAATTTGCCGCTTGGGAATACAATCTTGATGCTGTCTTTAATGCCACTAGCAAAAACCCTGAAAATGACGACAGAGAGGACAGGATGAATAACAGGGACGGTGATGCTAAAGATGCTAAACTTGACGAGTTATGGAGTAGACGAAAAGGATTAGACACTGTTTTTGCACATCCATTTAGGTTTGTACAAAAAGACTGGATAGTAGCACAATATCATATCTATAATATATTAGATCTTTATGAGCAAACTAGAAGTTGCGAAGGAGATATTGAACTAGATACTGAGATAAAAGAAATAGTTAATAGCTTTAGTCATTATAAGCCTGGCATGCATATTCCCACATGCGGTAAGTGTTGGTGGTGCTATGAAAGAGAATGGGCCGATTCTAGAGTAGAACAAGTTATAAAAGAAATAAAAAATGTCTAAAACTTTTTGTCCAATACCTTGGATATTCCAAGCAGCTAGAGCAAATGGTGATATTCGTGTATGCTGTCAAGCGAATGTTACAAAAAATCGCGGCGTAATTAGAAAAAAAGACGGTACAGCTTATAATGCAGGCTGTGACGATCTAGACGAAGCTCGTAATGCAGAACTTCTTAGAGAAATGCGTATAAACATGCTTAATGGTGTATGGAACGACGAATGCGGTAGGTGTAAGTCTGAAGAAGAGAGCGGTTTAAACAGTCGCAGACAGTACGAACAAGAACAGTGGACATATACACTAGAACAGGCCAATAGTGATACTGATGAAAATGGATACATTGAAGTGAATGCAACGCCTGTAAAATACTATGATTTGAGATTTGGTAATTTTTGTAATTTAAAGTGTAGAATGTGCGGACCGACTGATTCAAATGCCTGGTACGACGATTGGATAAAACTTACTGGTTCTAGATTTTTTAAAGAAACAAGCGGCGATGTTGAAATTAAAGAAACAGATGGGAAGTTGCATGCGTCAGAATATGACTGGCCCAATTATGAACCTTTTTGGGAGTACCTAGAAACTCACATTCAAAACATAGGCCATATATATTTCGCCGGCGGAGAGCCAATGTTGATCGAACGTCACTATGATTTTCTACAGAAATGTATAGACCAAAATTGCGCAAAAGATATTATTATAGAATACAATACAAATATGAGCACTCTTCCGCAGAAGGTTACAAATTTATGGCAGGAATTTAAACAGGTGAGAGTTGGAGCTAGCATAGACGGATATGGTAAAGTTTTAGAATACCAAAGATATCCTGCCAAATGGGATAAGTTATATAAAAATTTACAAAGACTAGATAACATGCCTAATAACATTTACGGCTGGCTTGCTTTTACTGTTACTGCTTATAATGTTAATCATATGATAGACTTTATGAAATGGAAACTAACAGAAAGCGGTTTTAATAGGATCAATTCAACTAAGCGTAGACCAATAATTACTCATCACGTTGCACATCATCCAAAGCATCTCAATATTAGGGTTTTACCCGATAAGGCCAAAGAAAAATTAACAAGAAGATTTGAATCTTTTGTAGATTGGATAGATGAAAACGATTTCGACATACATACTGTAAATCAGGCAAAAAATATCTCCGAGGGCGTCTGTAAATATATGAACAGTGATAGCTACTACGACTCTCACTGGCAGGAATTTATTAGTTACACACGGTCATTAGATAGAATTAGACAAGAAAATTTATTAGACATAGAACCAGCATTTAAGGATTATATAAATGAGCTTTGATACAGTAGATTTGTTATCGGGCAATGTTTTCCAGGTAACTTGGGACACAGGAAGACGCTGTAACTATGATTGCAGTTATTGCCCTGCTCACAGGCATGATAATTTCAGTAAACATGCTACACTAGAGGAGCTTCAAAATAATACAGATTTTATATTTGAGTACATAGACCTATATATGGAATATAGGAAGTTCAAAATGGCCAATATAGGATTTACGGGCGGGGAACCCACAGTTAACCCTAATTTTATTCCTTTTGTAAAGTACCTTAGAAAAGAGTATAACGAAAAGTATAGTCACAAATGGAAATGTGGTTTTGCAATCACTACAAATGGCGCTATGAGTTCTAAAATGGCAGATGCATTAATGGAAAATCTAGGTCATGCAACAGTGAGCTATCATGCAGAAAGCGACGACAGGTTGAAACAACAGGTTCGTGATAGAATCATGCAGCTTCATACAGAAGGACCTAAGCACGATTTTTCTATTAGTGTAAATGTAATGTTTCACGCTGCTTATTTTGATGAATGTAAAGAATTGTGTGATTGGTTACATGAAAATGATGTAAAATATGTTCCAAGAGTTATAGGTGAAGAACCAGGTAGTAGGAATAATTTTGCACATTCATATAATGAAGAACAACTTGATTATATGAAAAATTATTGGAAATATAAAAACGCAGAGATCAATAACGAAAAAGAAGTTTCTGATAGGTTAAGAGCTACAGGTGAACCTACAAGAGAAGAACAAAAAGCAAAAGAAGTAGAACATAAGAAAAAACAAGAATCTGAAAAGAAAGGTTATAAAATAGGGAGACCTTGCTGCGGATCACGAGAAATGTGTTTGAGTAAAGACGGAGAAAGCAGAAAAAGTACTTTTGTTGATTTTAGAGAATTTAAAGGTTGGAATTGCAGCGTAAATTGGTTCTTTCTACATCTTGAACAACAGACAGATACAGTGTGGCATCATCAAACTTGCCAAGCGCAATTTGGTCAAACAAGAGGACCTATCGGAAAAATCAGTGAAGGTCGTAAAATAATAGAAGATCTACGACAAAAACTAGAAACAGGAACTATGCCTACTATTGTCTGTCCTAAACATACATGCGGGTGCGGACTCTGCGCTCCAAAAAGCAAATATAAAGAAAACTACAAAGAAGTACTGTATAATCATGTAGATAAAAAAGTTTTTAGAAATGTCGAAGACTAACAGCAGTAAAGATACATATTGTAAATTTCCGTTTCGCCAGTTAGCAATTAAGGATTTTCAAGATGGAAAATTACAAGATGCATGGCCTTGCTGTAATATGGGAAATCTTAATTACGGTGAGACTCGCTCTCTAGAGATTGAAAATGTTGATAAATTAACACCTGAAGAAATTTTTTACCATCCTCGAATGGAAAAACTTAGAAAAAACTTATCTAACGGAGTTAGAGATGCTGCCTGTGAAGTTTGCTGGAGAATGGAAGATGACGGCATTACGTCTCATAGACAACATTCTTTAAGCGGACACGAAACGCCTGTTTATGATCCTAGTTTAGAAATTATAGATATTACTACTAGTAATATATGTAATTTAAAGTGCCGCATGTGCAATCCAGGAGCTAGTAATTTATTAATGGAAGATCATAACTTTTTTAAACAAAATAATTTATTAGACGAGTTTTACGCTGTAGCTGGTGAAAGATGGGGCAGTAGTTATGCAAAAGTAACACAAAAAAGTATACAATGGGACTGGCTTTTTAATAATATGGATAAAATAACGATTCTAAAAGCTTCGGGCGGAGAACCTTTTCTTGATAAACATATCTTAGAATTGTTGAAAAAATGTGTTGACAAGGGAATCGCTAAAGACATAAGTCTTATGTTTCACACAAACGGAACACAATTTAATAAACAAATTATGCAGTTACTAAAACATTTCCATAACCATCATACTCTTAGCGTGGACGGCACAGGGTCAACATATGAATATATTCGTTATCCTGCAAAGTTTTCAGATATTAATAAAAACCTAAATTATTATATTAGTTATATGAATGATTCTAGATCAGAAGTAGATTTTAACTTTGTTGTCTCCTCAATGAACTTATTCAATATTGCAGATTTTATAAGCTGGGTGAATAAAATAAACGCACGGTGTTTTGTTTCATTTACAGAAGTTTATCCTATAAACAGGGGAACTTCGATAAGACACCTACCAAAATATTTACTTGAAATTTCTAAACAACAAATAGAAGAACTACTAACCGATGTAAATTCTCATATGAAGATTTCTGACATTATTCAGCAGATTGACCATGCAATATTATTTAATCAAGAAAACAAAGATAAAATGAAAAGAGAATTAGAACTTTTCGATAAATCTAGAAATCAAGATTATAGAGATTTTCTTGATCCGTTGCTGGTAGATTGGTTAGACGAATGATTGTTTCTGGAAACAAAGAAAAAGGACTAGCAAAAAGTTTATATAAACTTTATCAGGATGCAGAGTTTTGTAGCAAGTCTACAGGGTTTGATTTATGTAAAAAAGAACATCAATACGAATTTGCTAACAAGTGTCTAGCTCATAATGTAATTATAAATTGCGCAGCTTTATGGAGATTTGAACAGACAACTCTATTGGATACAATCTATAAGGTCTGTGTTGAAAACAAACACTATCCTCACATTGTAAATGTGGGAAGCACTACTGATAGGGTAAAAAATGGTAAGCCTTGGTTATACAATGCAGAAAAGAAAGCACTTCGCGATTATTCTAACACTCTAGCACTGGGCGGAGTTTGGGATCAAAAACCAAAAATTAGTTACATTAGTTTTGGTACCCTATCTAACAATCAATCTAAACATCTAGATAGACAAACCTTGTATATAGATGAAGCAGCTCTATACATAAAATGGTTGATTGATCAACCTAGATATGTTAACATAAACGAAATTAGTATTGATCCTATGCAGAACGAGAGGTGGCATGACTGAAGATCTTAAATGGAGTAACTATGATTTTTCAAAAATTCCTTTTGATGATATTGTTCAAGTAGGCCAACGAACTCTTTTATATAGAGATATTTTTACGGTTTCGTGGCTTTTAGGACGTTTTTGTAATTATAAATGCTCCTATTGCTGGCCCTACGCAAGAAGTGATAGAAAAGATCATAGACCTACCGAGCTTTGTTTAAAAACAATAGATGAAATCAAAAGGCAAGCAAGAAACAACGGATTTAACAGCTTTCATTTTAGTTTAAGCGGCGGCGAACCTTCGTTTCATCCAGGTTATCTGGACATTCTATCCTATCTAGCCGAGGATGTAGAAAATACAAATTATACCAGTATTCATATGACATCAAACTGTTCAAGAAACATGAAGTGGTTCAAACAGTTTATAGAACTAGCAAAACCTTTTCACAGAGCAAGTATAACAGCTAGTTTGCATACAGAGTATGTAAATGACAAAGAAAAAATGCAGGATTTTGCAGACAAATTAATATTTTGTCAAGAACACGATGTACAAGTTACCATTAACATGGTAATGGTGCCTGAGTGGTTCGAAAGAGACTGGGAAAATGCTTTGTTTTTTCACGAACAAGGAATTAATGTAACTCTTAAGCCACAGAGCGACCCAACTGCCAGTAGAGTAGTAGATGGATACACAGACGAAATGCTGAAAAGATTATACAACGGAATGCCTCAGCGTGCTTATACTGAATTTAAAAGAAAATGGGCAGATAGACCTAAACCTAAATTTGGAATGCCTGAATATAGTATAGGAGAGGATATAGATAAAAGTGTACCGTGGCATATGCAGGTAGAAATGAAAGATAAAGACGGTAACAAATGGTATATGGATCAAGCTGAAAGATTTAATGCCTTTAACTTTAATAAATTTAAGGGCTGGCATTGCGCTGCAGGATATCAGGGTATTATAATTAGAGAACCAGACGGTAGTGTTAAAAGATCTTACTCCTGTCATGATATACCTTTAGGCAACATAGAAACTGGATTTAAACTTTTCGACAAGCCACAAAAGTGTATAACAGAGAGCTGTGTAAGTTCGGCTGATTCAAAGATACCAAAAAGATACGTTTATAGTAATGGATAGAAAATACAGACATGTAATCGCTTTTGTATAATAATTATCTCTCATAGGTAAATATTCTACATGACTCCGCTCTTTCACTTAAAATATACAGTTGACATAGACCAATTACTGTTAGAAGCAAGCGAGGCCAAGGAAAAAGCTGTGGCTTATTCCGATTCTCGATATCCAAAACTAGAAATGAATGATTGGTTAGTAGCACAATATAACAGCAAATACATCCAAGAAATAATGGACGACTTTAACGTCGTAGGAAAACCAAGATTTTACTGGCTAAAACCACATGCTACTATACCTACACATGTAGATAACGGGACTTTATGCGGGTTAAATTTTATTTTGACAGAAGAAGCAAGTCCTATAACATTTAACAATATTGATTTTTATTATAAATCTATTTTGGTAAACACCACATTGCCACACAGTGTGCAAAATAATGAAAAAGAACGAATTATGTTAAAAATATCGATATTCTCAGAAACTTTTGATGAAGTTGCAGAAAAAAATAAGAAATTTTTATTATGAATATAGATACCAAAAAGATTATCTCTGAAACAGTACAAGTTTTTAATAAATCAGAATGTCAAAGGAAAAAATTTTTAGAAATTACATCGTTCGTTGACAATAAAGATTATAAAGAATTACATAAAAACTTTTTAACACCTTTGCCTATACGTATAGATTGTGATCTATTTTGTCACGAAATCATGCAGTTTTCAAACAGCTTTGAAAGATGGGGTACAGAACACACACATCTTCCTAGGTACGGTTTAGCATTAGTTAATCAAGACGGTGTGTTGAAAAAAAACGATCCTATAAACGGTTCTTTATACGAGTGGAATCTAAAAAACCCTAACAGCCCTATTATAGAAACTGATTGTAAAAAACCAACAGAAGTTATGACTATGTCCTCACTTGAGGAATTGCAATTATTTCAAAATTATTGGTGTAGAAGTAATATATTGTATTGGGGACCTAAAGCAGAATTTAAACCTCATATAGACACTGTAATTCCTAGTCCTTGGATACGACTTTGGGGGACCACTACTAATAATATACGTTTGCGATATGCAGAAAATGATACACTTATAGAGCACAGTGATGTTGAACCCGGAAGACTTTATATAATAGATACTTCTGTTGTACATGATGCATATTGCAAAGACAACTTTGGTTATCAATTCTTTTTAAGCCTTTTACCCAATGCATGTAAAATGTTAAAAAAATTAGTCAATAAAAAGTATTAGAAGTATGATTAGATCGTTTGACAGTTATTTGCAAGATTGGTGGGATTATACCCTTGAAATTGACACAGATCGAGGACCGATCAAAATTCATTGGTCAAATGCCAATAATCTTGCTAGATGGAGCAATATGCAGGCTGGCCTATATCTTCAAGATACAAATTCTCTTCAGACTTTTTATGAAAATTTCCCAAATTGGTATCAAAAATTTTGGAACTCGAGGTTCGATCAAGGGTTGTTCGATTTAGCAGATAATTCCATAATTATGGATATAGGATGCGGAGTTTCAGTAATTGATTTGTTGTTATCTAAATATTTGCCAAACAGTAAATTTTATTTACTAGACAAGGAAGGTTTTTCGTTTCAACCTAACGTGTATTACGATTATAATTACCCAGAATATCACAGTTGGGACCCAGTAGTTGATGCAATCAATACTACTAAGTTAGATCCTCGTAGGTTTAGAATGATATCGCCGAAAGACGAATGGCCTAAAAAAGTTGATGTAATTACTTCTTATTTTTCCTATTGTTGGCATTATCCAAAAGAAGTGTATTGGAAACAAGTTTTAAGGACTTTAAAAATAGGCGGTAAATTAATACTCGATATAAGACATTTAATTGACAGAGATATAGTGAAAGAAATAACCGAAGACATGAAATCTGAACCAGTTGTTAGTTATTTTGATACAAAATTACCTGCTCATATTGACAATATGCCCGCTCCTAAAAAAGGCGAGCCTCTTGGCGGAAGATATTGTTGGACTAGAAAGGATTAAAAAGATATGAACGATAATGACATTGTTTTGTCAGACATTTTTTCGATTAAAATTTATGAAACAAAATATCCTGACTTTTACAAAATAAAACAAAGTATAATAGAAAATTTAGAACCCCATTATAATACTCTTGCTGAAGGAAACGAATATTGGGACAAAGACGGAAAGCCGTTAATATATCGTACGCCGCCTAATTTAGAAAAAGATAATAATTTTAAAGATTTAATAGAATGGGTAGAATATCACGGTAAAAAATATTGGAAAGAATTGGGATTGACATCAAGAGTAGAGCCTTTTGTGTTACATGCTTGGTCAAATAAATTGAAGCCAGGAGGGTTTACTCCTGTACATGTACATACGCCCATGCCTATTGCGTCTGCGTTTTACATTAATGCCGACGACGAAATGGGTGTGTTAGAAATAGAAAATCCTATCGATACTATTTTAAAATTAAACCCTAAAGACAATGCTTTAGTTCCACATTTTGATACACACAAAGTTCCAATAGAGGACGGTAAGTTAGTTTTATTTCCTGGGTGGTTAAGACACTTTACAAGATCAAATATGTCTATGAATGACCGAATTATAGTTAGTTTTAATATAGGAGCAAATGTAAGTTACCATGGCAAAAACGACTGAATTATTTTCCATACCGATATACGAAGTAGAGTTTCCTAATTTTGAAAAAACGCTTAAAGATCCTATAAAACAGCATATATTAAGTAAGTTTAACAGTAATTTGAGCAGTAACTATGACGAACATGAACATCCTATTGTTGAAGGTAGCATAGTAAAATTACTAGATACTGTCTCAGATGATTCTAATTTAAATAAAATGCACGATGAAAATATGAATGTGCTTGCAGACTTCCTATTAGAGCATTGTAAAGAATACTGGAAAATTCTGGATTTTACCCATTATTTAGAACCTAGAATTTTACATCTGTGGGCTGGCATACAAAAGAAAGGGTCAAGGACTGTCTCACACAATCATAATCCTGTTCCAATCGGGGGTGTTTTTTATTTAGAATCTAGACCAGAACAAGGTAATTTACTATTAGAAAATCCATTAGATCTATTATTAGGAAAAAACATAACCAATGCTAATAATGATCGTGTTCCTAATAGATTATATCATGAAGTGGAAGCATACACAGGAAAATTAGTTTTATTTCCAGGATGGATGAAACATCATACAAAAGGCAATCCTACAGATGATGTAAGAATTGCTCTAGCAGTAAACTATGGGTGCCAAGGACAAGTTTATTTTACAGAGTTTGCCTAAAGTTACTTATTTATAGTATTAATACTACTTAATTTTTTACGGTCAACGTACAAGCTTATGTATCTAAGATATTGGTGTTAAGTCTATAATTGCCTGTATGATCAATTACATGCAGGACAAACGGCGAACCAGGATATTTCCATAAGAGTATTGCGTCATGTAGTAAAGATGAAGGAACAATTACAGTGTGTAATTTATCGTTATTTAGATATATATCTAAATTTACAAAATATCTATTCAAATCGTTGTCCATTGTTCTCTCGCATGTTTTAAAAGATTATTTATGTGAGTAAGATTAAGAACTCCACAAGCTTTAGCAAAATTTAGTGTTCCTTCGAAAATAAACAAATAATATTGTAGTGCCTCGTCTTTATTGGTTGTCCAACTATCTTGCTCGATGTCGGACCAAAAATACCCAATTTCGTCTTTGTATCTAGACGAAGCTCTGCAAAGATTTATTGGAAGTCCTGCATTATGATCATTAGATATTTTCACAGCATGCTTCAAAACTATAGATGCTTGATCTACGAAATTACTAAAGTAGTTTTCTACTTCATCTTTATAATTACTAGTGATACTATTATTTGGTGTTGACCCGTCTGAAAGTTCTGGCCATTTGAAAACCTCGTCGTTAAAATTAAATCCGTAATTTCCGTTAGGTGATATTAGTTCAATATATTCCCAATCATTGCCGTTGATATTTATAATTTGTCTATGTAGAGGCGTATCGACTCTAAACTCTTTAGTTTTGATACTAGCTGCATAAAAGGAGTTGTAGCATTCCCAGTCTTTTGATGTCCAATTTCTCTTTATTCTTGTAACGTATCCGTTTCTTAAGTTGTAATAAGCAACCAAGTTGTCACTTAGATAAAAATAACCATTTGTGTCTCTTTCGATGCCGAATTTTGGTGAAAATTGAGAATCATTCTTTAAAAGGTTTTTAAAGTATGCATCTTGTGTTTCCTGTTGTATCCAGGCAGACTGTTTATCACGCAGAAGTGCCATATATATACTTCGTTGATAAGATGTTGTCATATACTTTCCTTTAAATTATTTATATAATATTTATATAGATGTCCGGTCGCGAAACAATAATTTTCTATCAAATGATATCTTTTGTATAATAAAAGTTTATTTTCTTTTACAAAGGAAGTAAATGATTCTTCATTTTCGAAACGTAAAGCTTTGTCGCATCTAAATTTGCTTCTAAATAAGTCTTCGTTTATGCCTAAATATCCTGGTATTTTATTAGCATTTTTATGTATTTTTAACAAAACCGGATGTTCTCTATATAAATCATAAAAAAACGGGCGTCTTGTATCCTTTCTAATAAAACTAGCTACAATTTCAAGCATTTTTAAATGTCCACTGACCTGACCAATATCTACCTCGGCATCCTATGTTAAACGCTAAAATTAAACGAGGTTTTTCAATTTCGTTAGGCTTAACACTGTGTCTTAGATATCCTGGAAATATTATTAAGTCTCCGTTTTTAACTGATATTTCGGTCTCTATAGGATATTTTATGTCCGGACTTATCGGTTGCGTCATCAATACCATCTCTAAAGGATTTTCTAAAACTAGATTTCCTTGTGCCGGGCTAGCATCTACATATAACACAGCAGTAAAAGGCATATTGCCGTGAAGATGTGAATCGATGTATCCTCCTTTGGGCGTTTTATTCGCCCACATTTGGAAAACAAAAGGTTCTAGCTCGGAATGATAACCACATTTTTGCCAATATTGCTCCGAACATTCTTCTACAAAATCTACAACTTCCTTGGTTTCGTCCGGGTATTGAATATGTAAATCGGGCTCACTATGATACGAACATAATGTTCCTTGTTTCATGAATACATTGTTATTGTTTTCTGTTTTAGTAAAGACAGTATCTAACTTAGCAAATAAATTATCATGTAAATTATCTACTTTGTTGTAGTAACCTCTATAAATAATTGTTGGAAATATTTCTTCGAATGGCTGCATAATCAGGTGTTTACGTTAGGAGCATGAACTGGTCCAATAGGATCACCATCATAATGGACGCTTTGGCTAGTCATTTTAATATGTTCTGGCCAGTACTGCGTAATTGCAATTAATCCTCCTTTTGGTCCTGTTTTGACAGTATGTTCGTCTGTATCGTTAAAATCCCATACTGTTCCAAAACCAATATTGGTTCCGTCACTATTTGTTATATCAGCGTAATAATAATCTGGAATATCCATTATCTTTTGTTTATTTCTAGTACCTGTTACAGTGCCATTCAGATATATTATTCTATATTCAATTTCTGGGTGCGAGTGATTAGGTGTTTCCCAGTCAGGCGCTAAAAAATAAAGTTCTACCTGATACCTGCCTTCTCTAAAAGTAATTGCACTAAGACTATGGTCGGTTACGTAGATAGGATCCTCAGATGGTGGCCTCATAGGATAGCCGTTGTCTTTATACCATGTTGTAAATTCGTCAATATTCTCCCACATATTATTCTTCCTCTAAATTATCTATTAGTTTTGCATGTTCCGATCCTACCGGGTCTCCTCGCCAATTAATTGTTACACTATTTGGTTTTATACCTTCAGGCCATTTTTCAAAACTTATAAAGGCACCGCCTTTATCCTTTGCAAAAAGTGCATGTGTTCCCGAGTCGTCTAACTTAGAACTACACATGCCGAAAAGTTTATTAGTTCCGTCTGCAGCAGGCTTTTTGTAATACTCACTTAGATCAATAAACTTGCCATTTTCGCTTAAACTTACATCACCGCCTAACATCATAATAATATTTTCTACTCCGGGATGACTATGTTCCGGAGAACTTGAATTAGGACTAACTAGATACAATTCTGCTTGATAACATCCTTCTCTATATAATACATAACTATAACTTATCTCGGTTATATAAACAGCATCTTCAAAAGGAGGTCTTAAAGGAAAACCTTTATCTTTATACCATTCTACAAATTCTTCTAACGTATCCCACATTTTAATCTCCTATTCCAACTGTTTTCCAGTCTAGTCCTGGGGCTTCTAATACAACTTGTTGTATCCATATCGATTGTTCTTTTAATAAATTTGACACGAATTTTGCAATATCTTTTGTGCTCATTTTTTTATCGGATTTAAATACTCTTGACATTTCTGTGTCTACTAATCCTAAAATTATATTACATACTCTAGGGTATGCAGTTAGTGAATGTGTTGCACAAATGTTATTTTGTTCTTGTTTGTCTTTAATATATTGATTAAGTTTTTTATTTTTTGCATCGTTAACAAATGATAACTTACTTCCTATGTTAATAACAGTTTTATCTTTGTCTTTCCATTCTTTTAAAATTGTATCTAAAATTAAAGTTTGATATTTAGGTGCATATGCATTGTTTATAAACACATCGCAGTATTTTATTTCGTTTATTATGTCATTAGCACTAATGTCATAATAGTTTGATCTGCTTAATCCATTTACAGTATGACCTTCATATTCTAAAAGATCATGTATTGCCTTGCCTATACCTTTGGTATGTCCAGTAATTGCAACATTCATTTACAGTATTTATTTTTTAGTAGTGTAGAATATCAATGTTCTGAACTATTCTGATTAATTAAATACTAATATAAATAACTCAAAGGGTTTATATGCTTAAAATACACGATACTGTTAGTTTGTGCAACAAGTGCTTTATGCACGTTCCTGCATTTGTTTATGAAGAAGATAATATCATAAAAATAAAAAAACACTGTCCTAATCACGGGGAACAAATAGGCATTGTTGAAATTGACAAAGAGTTTTATTATAATCTAAAACATACGCATTATGTAAAAAGCTTTAATCAGATTTTATTTGAAGCAAGCGATCGTTGTCAATTAAACTGTCCGCATTGCTATCATTTGCCCAATAATAAAATACAGGATCGTAGTATAGACAGTGTTATCGAACAATTAAATAACTTTCCGAAAGATTGTAGTCCTATGCTTGCTGGTGCCGAAGCAACACTAAGACCTGACTTTGTAGAACTATGTAGAGAAATGGGGAAACTAGATTTTAAGAATTTAGAGGTCCTGTCAAACGGTTTGAAATTTGCTAGCGAAAAATGGACTCAAGATGTTTACGATGCCGGTGTCACAGAAATGTGCTTAGGGTTAAATCACCCTAGTTACCAAGGAGATGCTGTACATAATAAACAACTGAGGGCGTTAGACATACTAAAAGCAAGTGATTTTGAAATTGGATATGTAGGATACACAATAGAAACATTTGAACACTTACCATTTATACTAAATGAAATAAAAGAAATCGATCATACTAGCATTAATCATTATAGAATACGATGCGGTAGTTTTATCGGACGTAGTAATGACAAGCAAAGAAGTTATCTAAGCAATCTTGTAAAAGAAGTAACTAAATTAACTAACAACGAAGTTGTTCCTCATCCTTCTGACGATAATCCTTATCATGTCATGTTAAACTGGAATGGAATAATATTAAGATTGATACAATGGCCCGATGTTACAAATATTGACATGGAAGAACTTGTAACCGGACCTTGGTGTCAATTCTACGAAGGACCGATTACCAATTTTGTGCATCAAGTAATTACACGAGATGCTTTTAAAAATATGAAGCTGCCGATGCTAGATGCCGCTCCGGAAAAATATCAATATCGATCTATGTCGATAGATAATTATTCTCATTGGAAGGACAATTGGAAAAGAAATGATATTCTTTAAAGGCCCTAAAGGAAAAATCGATTTAGAAAATATTAGTATTAAAACCTGGAATGGTCCAGCGGGAATTTTATTATCAGGTGGTGCTGATAGCAGCTTACTCTTATATATTTTAATGGCATATACAAATTATCCTATAAAAATTTATACACTAGGAATTAATAAAAAAGGTCGTACTACAGCTATTACAAGCAGCAAGATAATAGAAAAATGTATTCAGCTTACAAATAATACAAATATAGAACATATAGTATCGTATGCGGATACAGATGTTATTTACAACAGACCACAAAAAGATTTATTTTTTAGTAGGGGTATAAAAGTGTTATATAGTGCCATGACTGCAAATCCGCCGTTAGAAGTTACCAACAATTTTCAAGATTCTGTAAATGAAACTACATATCGAAATCCTGAAGAAACTAGAGATGAAATTTACAGAAAAATATTTTACAAGCCTTTTACAAATATCAACAAAAGAAAAATATATGAAATTTATAAAAAATTAGACTTGTTAGAAAGTTTATTTCCATATACACATTCGTGCTAACACGGCTTAGGTAAAATAGAATACTTTGACCATTGTGGAAAATGTTGGTGGTGCGAAGAAAGAAGATGGGATTTGGGAGATTATAAGTTTTATTAAAAGAACAACGGTGTATGTAGATTTGCAAAATTCATTTAGGATTGTAAGAAGTTAAAGAATAATGTACCAATTAAAAGAATATTCAGAAGATTTGGATTTGAAAGAGTTCTATCTACAAGCAGAACGTAGAGGATTTGCAAATAATGCTAGCAAAAAAGCAATGGTTGACTGCTTCAGAAACGAAAAAGAAAAGCAAGTGTGGATATTATATAAACATGAAAAAGCAGTAGGCAGTGTAGCTGCACACAGTTTTGACGATGTTATGGGTCCTAGTACTTATAGAATTCTAACAAGAGTTTGCACGTTTGGCGAAGCTAGACCTAATCACGGATTAATAACTTTTAAAAGATTAATTGCAGAACACCAAAATTTAACCGATCAATTCCTACTACCTAAATGTATCAACTGGGTAAACGGCCGTGGTAAAATTTTTGCAACTTCAAATACTAGTGACACTGCTAGTCAACGGCTTGTTCATTCAATTTATTTCCCTACACTAGAAAAATTAGGTATAGCTTCTAAAATAAAAGATATACATTATAGATACACAGACCAAACTGTATGGGAAATAAACTCAAATGCATTTTTTGAAAATCTTTCAAAATATCCTAGATGGACTTAGGTCCCAAAATTCAATCTGTTCTTAGGAATACCAACAAGTAATAAATAGTACACTATGCTAAAAGATATTTTTCCTGTCCAAATTTACGAAGTCGATTTTCCTAATTACGACAAAATAAAAGAAAATTTGTTAAAGGACATTAATTACTTATTCAATCAAAATTTAGAATTATATTCTAAACACAGGTTATTTAATCATAGTTATAGTCTTGAAGGCACCGAAGAAAATATGTATAGAGATCTACATAAAGTTCTAGATTATCCCGAGCTAATGGAATGGATACAAGAACATGTAGAAAAATATTGGAAGGCTTTAAAATATAGTAGGCATGTAACTCCAGAAATTGTTCATATGTGGAGCAATTTGACGCCAAAAGGTGGAAATATTATTCAGCATAATCATAGCCCTTTTGAAATAGCAGGATCTTTTTATGTTGATGCTAGTCCTAGTCAAGGGTCTCTAGTATTAATTGATCCTAACGAAATGATTAGGGGAAGGTTGCCTTATTACGAGTCTCACGAAAGTAAGCAAGGACGTTTCTTTTTTGATCATAAAGTCGAGCCTAGACCTGGGAAGCTAGTTTTATTTCCTGGGTGGCTGTATCATAAAACAGAACAAAATCCAAGTGACGACCCTAGAATTGTTTTAGGTCTTAATGCCGGATTAATGTATAGAATGGTATAATTTCATATGTTTATAGAAAAAATTAACCTTAAAGTAGACTTAGAGAAAATGTTACAGGATCTTGAGGATATAGAAAACACTATAGGATGGCCAGAATATTTCGAATCAAATGGGCGTGTTTATCATGCCAATCAAATAGGTTTAACTTACAGACCCGGTGCTGAATATACGTGGAATGATGCTAGCGGAAGCCTGTACGACAAAGAGCAGAAACATTTTATAGGAAAAGAAAGTGATTTTTCTCAGTGGAATACGGTAGGTGATTATACAAAACAAATTATTACTAGTTTAAGTGAACAAATTGGAAAGAAGTTTGGGAGAATAAGATATATGATGTTAATGCCCAAAACTGGATTAAGTGTTCATCCTGATTTTGAACCGAGATATCATTTTGTTCTAAAGACTAATCCTTTTGCGTATCTTTTAGATTGTGTACCAGATGAGAAATCACAAGCAAGAGCACATCATTTGCCAGCAGACGGTTTTTTTTACAAAGTTAATACTTTAAATAATCATACAGCTTTCAATGGAGGCTGGGAACCTAGGATACATTTAGTACTTGCTGAAGCATAGTTTGAAAGCATAGCATTCGTTTTCTTGTATATTTTTATATATTAAGATCGACCCAACTAGTTTCCTGATACCCTTGAAATTTAAGTTCAGTAGTATTAAATATAATCATTCCGGGCTCTGGATTAAGGTTGTTTCTTTCCGAAGTTGTAAAATTAGGCATTGCAGGAACAGCATAGAAATTTACCTTTTCTGATTTAATAGTTACTGCATTTTCTAAATTAGTTCCGTTGGAAATATTTATATCTAATTTTGCTGGAGGAATACTACCAAAGGCAACTGCTCCGTCAATAGTTGCTTGCATATCTACTACTGATTCAAATCCTGTGCCATTAAACATACTGTATTCTAGAGTGCCAACCTGGTCATTATTTTGTATTATTTCTGGAGACTCTTCGTTCCCTCTACTTCTAACTAAGGCAATAGATCCACCTAAATTACTATCTGTAAAAGAAACTGATGATAAAATAGGCTGGTCTGATAGAGGATTATTAGACAAAAATGCTGTCGTATCTGACAGGAATGTTGGATTTCCTCGGACTAACGATAAACTCTCTAGTTCAATTTCATTTATAGTAATCTTTTTTTGATTTGTGTCTAAAATTATATTTGAATTAATATCAATAATGTCTCCTGTGAAAGTATTGTTTACAGCATCAATAAGTAAAATGCTAGATTCACTAAAAACTGAACCTATCAAATTTCCTTCAACACTATCTGTTACAATAGATTCTACAAAAAGAGATTTTGTTTCGCCGTCAAACACAGTTGTACTATCATCTAATTCAATAGATTTGACCTGTAAGCTATTTGCGGTGATTTCTCCGTCTACTCCGAGACCTTTAAAAAACCCGTTTCTCCAAGCTAATTCACTTGTGCCAAGATCGTATATACCATCAGAATCAGGCACTAGACCAGATGCCAAAACGCCGCCTACTGTTATGTTGTCTTCAATACCATCACCGAGCGTAATTTCACCGGTAGCTGTGATTTTTCCGTCTATATCGATATTGCCAGTGCCGACAATGTTATTACCGTTTAGATCTAAAGGACCGCCTAAACTTGGAGTAGTATCTAGCTCTAACTGGTTTGATATTTTTAAACCGCCTGCTGTAGAACCATCACCTACGTATAGTTCTCCAGTATCCGTAACGTATACTGGTTCTCCTTCTGCAAAAACTATGCCAGCTCTATCGCTGTCTGTGCCGCGGCGTAATTTGAGGGCCATTCGTCAACTCCTGATCTTATTTGAAGTATTTATCAATTTACAAAGAGTTTCAACGACGCTTCTTCATAAACAGATGAGTTCGTTTTGATATATCCTCTTTAACTTTTTCTGTATTCAAACGAAAGTCAATGTTAACTATAGAATCCTCGTAGGTTTCAAACAGGTCAGCTATAGAAGCCTCAAGATCATATAAACCTTCCTCTTTCGTAAGGTCAATGTCCCAGGTTATTCCATCTTCGAAAGATATCCGAACAGAATGAAGATAATCTACTGGGACAACCTCGACTTCTACATCTTCAAAAACCTCTGGCCAATAGTCGATGACCTCTGGCGGAAGTTTTTTACTGGCCACTTGCTGCTTTGGTCTTTTTCTTTGTAGGAGAAAGTTCTTCTGCCTGCTCTCTCAGTGCCTTCGCTTCTTTGTAAAGACGATCTGCGTCACTGCGATACTTTGCAGCAATTTCTTCATCTGACAAAGCACCTTGTGTGCTTACAGGCTCTGCTTGGGGAGCATCATAGTCAATAGTTTCTACTGTCGTTTCCCGTTGATTGTCGACAGATTGATCACCACCACTTATAGCAAGATCTTCTACAGATACACCTTTCTGCTCTGCAATATGTTGATTGAGTTCGTTAAGCGGAATAGCAGTGTTGCGATCCGGCACCATTTCTACCTCGTTAGTAGCAACCTTGATCATTCTACCAGTGGTATGAAAACCAGCAAGCATGTTTCTACCATCGGGCAACTGTGTGCGAGCCATTGCTTCGGCAAATTCTACAGCGTTCTGTCCTGTGTGACTTTCTACACACTTCATTAGCGCATCGTGTTCGTCTGCCATTAGATTTTCAGTAGTAACTACGATACAGCTTTCAGCATCACCCGGTACTGTGCGATAAGCAACTACAACCTTTCTCTGATTGTTTTTGATTCTACCTACATGCTTAAGAGCCATTAGGATTCTCCTTGTGCTCCCTGCTGCTGCGATACAGCGGCTAGGAATGTTTCTAGTTTTGTGTATGTCTGTCCCACAGTCATCATTTCGTTAGGCTTAAACGCGCCTCGCTGACTTGCGACATCAATAATCTGCTTGATAGCACTAAGATCATGTACTGTAAGTTCAGCACCGGACTCCTGTGGCGCTTCTGCATTAGCAGTTTCTTCGGCCTGAGCAGTTTCTTGTTCTTTCGCCATTTTTTCCTCCTATAATGTGCGTGTTTTATTTACTAATACTTTAGATAAGGACATCCCAAAGTGAATATGGACAGTTCTTTTGGATCTTCAAATCCAATTTTGATTACTTTTTGTGGCTTATTATGCTGGTTTAGTTCATGGATAGCACCTACATAGAATCTACCTTTGAGATTTTGTTCGATCCACTTCACAATAGTCTGTTCTAGATTGTATCTTCGCATTTCTATCGTAACGTATTCGAAGTGCGGCGCTGGCACTGTACATTGCCGAATACCATAGAAGTTTAAGGGATTAATTTTGCGTGGTTTATACCTAGTCGTCATAGTATGCGGTTACACCAAACGGAGACTCTGGAGCGCGACCATACACAGAATGAATCACAAACACAGTATCGCAGTAGTCTGGATCACCCCAATCGCCCCACGGCATACCGTCTGTGAACATGATGAATTTTTTCGGCACAAAGTCCTGATCCTTCATGTATGTCCAGTTTGCCATGAAGTCAGTACCGCCGCCACCTTTGATTTCATACTCAAGCATGTCTCGTCCGTCGTCGGCTGTAAATGTATCTTCGTTATACACTTCGGTGTCGAAACACCAAATTTTGATGTTATAGTCTTCGTACTGATCCATAATGCCTTTGACTTCGCTAAGAAACACACGGGCCTGATCGTCACCGATAGACCCACTCATGTCAAGCGCAATGCAAATGTCAATCGTTTCGTCGAAGTTTTGTCCAGGAAGTACAGCACCCATGTGCCAGCCCTTGCGTGAAGGACGAGCAAAAGTAAAGTCGTTCTTGATAGTGCTCTGAATCTGCTGCTGTAGAATCTCACGCCAGTCCATCTTAGGCTCAGTGAGATCCTTAACCATGCGTTCTACATCGCCAGGCACATTGCCAGCACCAGCACTCTGGGCAGCGGAAATCATATTTTCTTTAATCTCATCGCGAATCTTTTCTAGTTCTTCGCGTGAGTAGCGAGGACGACCATTGCCGTCGCCGTCCTTCTTGTCATTGCCGTTGCCACCGTTCTCCTGTTCTTTCTCCCAGTCAACGTGCTCGTCCAGCATCTTCCCAAGTTCGTCAAGGTCGATTTTGTCAGCCTGTTCGTAGAGTTCGTCATAGATCTCTTCCGAAGTCCAACCGTCATATTTGAAGTCTTGATAGATGTCAATGTCTGGCTTGTCGCCGATGCGATCGCGTACAAGAGAATTATTAACCTTGTAGTCACAGGCTACATTGTAGAGTGCGGGATCTCTGTCGTCTCGACGAAGAATATGATCAAACACACAGTGTAGAATCTCGTGTGCGATTACAAACTCAATCTGCTTAGTAGTGAGTTTGTCAAAAAACTGCGAATTGTAAAACAGATTGCGACCGTCTGTAGCAGCAGTAGGACACCAACCGTCGCAGGGCTGAACACGCAGACGTGTGGCCATATTTCCAAACCACGGGTGGCGAAGCAGCAAGCCAACACGAGCAGTGATTACTTTTTCTT
>Ga0209923_1000058_pt1 | contig 32910 bp, 34 predicted proteins | sample SalPon1_A_H2O_MG_FD_185696 | JGI IMG/M metagenome (GOLD analysis project Ga0209923, IMG submission 185696) | Salt pond water microbial communities from South San Francisco under conditions of wetland restoration - Salt Pond MetaG R1_A_H2O_MG... | ecosystem: Environmental > Aquatic > Non-marine... | reverse complement strand
GGCAAGAATTGCAGAGGACGCTGGAGCGGTTGCCGTGATGGCCTTGGAGCGAGTGCCAGCAGATATACGAGCAGAAGGTGGAGTCGCTCGCATGAGTGACCCTCAGCTGATTGATGAAATCAAAGCGGCGGTTTCCATTCCGGTTATGGCCAAAGCTCGCATCGGGCACTTTGTCGAAGCCCAGGTGCTGCAGTCTCTAGAGGTTGATTACATAGATGAGTCAGAAGTGCTGAGCCCTGCAGACTATGTAAATCACATCGACAAGTTAGGTTTCGACGTTCCTTTTGTTTGCGGTGCAACCAATCTGGGCGAGGCGCTGAGGCGCATCACCGAGGGTGCTGCAATGATTCGAAGCAAGGGTGAGGCTGGTACGGGTGATGTCAGTGAAGCAACAAAGCACATCAGAACAATTCTTGGTGAGATCAGAAACCTCTCTTCAAAATCAAAAGAAGAACTATACGTAGCAGCCAAGGAGTTGCAGGCGCCTTATGCCTTAGTGAAAGAAATTGCTGAGACCGGCAAACTCCCAGTGGTTTTGTTTACGGCAGGAGGGGTTGCAACACCTGCTGATGCCGCAATGATGATGCAGCTGGGTGCAGATGGTGTATTCGTTGGATCTGGAATTTTCAAAAGCGGCAACCCTGAAGAACGAGCACGCGCGATTGTCAGGGCGACAACTCACTTTGAAGATCCCACGGTGATTGCTGATGTAAGCCGCAACCTAGGCGATGCCATGGTGGGTATCAACGTCAATGACCTGCCAGCTCCTCACAGGCTCGCCGAACGCGGTTGGTAACGGTTGGTGTCCTAGCTTTACAAGGCGGAGTTAGGGAACACCAGGGATTGATTGAATCTCTTGGGGCGACGGCGGTTGCCGTAAAAAAGGAAAGTCACTTAGCAGGGCTTGATGCTCTAATAATCCCTGGGGGAGAGTCCACAACCATTAGCAAACTGCTTAGCGCGTTTGAATTAAAACAACCCATCTCTGAGCTAATTGATTCAAACATTCCTGTCTTGGCAACTTGCGCTGGTTTGATTTTGCTGGCCCAAGAGGTTGACGGGGAAGCGGGTTACTTACAAAAGCTTCCAATCAAGGTCAAGAGAAATGCCTATGGTGCTCAGCTTGCCAGTGCGGAAGCTGTTGTCGACTATGGCGACGGGAGTGAAAACGCAGCCTTTATCAGAGCTCCAAAGATTTCAGATATCGACAATTGCGAGGTAATCGGGCGTATTGGGGATGAAGTCGTGGCTTTGAAGAGTGGAAACATCATTGGCGCTAGCTATCACCCAGAATTGACCAAGTCCACAATGCTGCACAGAAAATTACTACAACTAGTGGCTTCCAACTAAAATAGAGATTCATGTCAGGACATTCAAAGTGGGCTACCACTAAACATAAAAAAGCTGCCAATGACGCCAAGCGAGCCAAGCTGTTTGCGAAGCTTATTAAAAACATTGAGGTGGCCAGCCGTATGGGTGGCGCTGACATGGATGGCAACCCGACTCTTTATGACGCGGTTACCAAGGCAAAAAAGAATTCACTTCCTGCTGAAAACATTGATAGAGCGATTAAGCGCGGAGCCGGGATCGATGGCGAAGGCGTTGAATACACAACCATTATGTATGAGGGCTATGCTCCAGGTGGTGTGGCAGTTTTGATTGAATGTCTAACAGACAATAAAAATCGGGCTGCGGCCGAGGTGAGGCTTGCCATGAGTCGAAGTGGTGGCAACATGGCAGATCCTGGAAGTGTTAGCTATCAATTTGCTCGTAAGGGCGTGATTGTGCTCTCTGGCGTGAGTGAAGAGCAGGCTATGGAAGCGGCCCTGGAAGCTGGCATTGAAGATATTGAAACAAATGGAGAGTCCCTCGTGATCACCTCAGAGCCGCAGGACATGGTGTCAGTTAGGACCGCTCTTCAGAGCGCGGGTCTGGACTATGACAGCGCAGATGTTGAATTTATCTCCAGTTTGAAAGTTCCTTGCGATAAAGAAACTGCGCAAAAAAGCATCAAACTCATTGATGCTTTAGAAGACCTCGACGATGTGCAGACAGTTTTCACAAACATGGAAATTTCGGAAGAAGTCTTAGCTCAACTTGAGGCAAATTGAGAAAAGTTCTGGGCATTGATCCGGGATTGACCCGCTGCGGCATATCGGTAGTCAGCGGAAAGGCTCTGAACAAAGGAACCTTGGAATTTAGTGAGACTATGAAGACCGCCCCTAGCGAAGATTTAGACCAAAGACTCTGGGCGATAGGTAACAGAATTAGAGAAATAATCTCCGAGCAAGAACCAACTGAGATTGCTTTAGAGCGAGTATTTGCCCAGGCAAACCTAAAAAGTGTGATGGGGGTTGCTCAGATCAGTGGCATTGTTTTGTATTTGGCTGCCGAGTTTGATCTCCCCATTAGGTTTTTCACCCCGACCCAGGTGAAGGCTGGTGTCACCGGAGATGGCAGAGCGACCAAGGATGTTGTTGCCAACATGACCAGAACTCTACTGGGCAATGTTGACCAGTTTGACAGCGCAGATAGTGCGGATGCGGCTGCAATCGCGCTGACTGCAATTGCTAACCCATCCATGGAGTCAGCCAAACCAACTAAGGCTCAGCGGGCGTGGAGTGAAGCGATAAACAAATCCTCAAAGTAACCTGAAGCAATGATTGCTCACTTAACCGGCACCGTATTGGCCAAATCTGGCCGAGAATTAATTTTGGATGTACACGATGTTGGCTATCAGGTGTTTGCAAATACCAGGATGAAAGCAAAGACCGGTGAAAAACTATCGGTGTTTATTCGCACCGTGGTCAGAGAAGATGAGATATCTCTTTATGGTTTTGAGACAGGTTCTGACAGAGATTTATTTGATTCACTTTGCGATGTAAATGGAATTGGACCGAAGCTTGCGATGACGATTCTGGAAGAATTGGGTTACGACGCCGCTACCCTGGCTATTTCCGCTGGGGATGAGAGGGCACTGCAGTCCGTGAGCGGGGTCGGGTCAAAAACTGCCAAGTTGATGATTTTATCCCTCAGTGGAAAATTCGAGGCCACTGACAAGACCGACTCCACCCTGCTCGATGCTCTTGTTAATCTTGGCTGGAAAGAAAAGGAAGCTATTGAGGCGCTAAACAATGTTGCAAATCCTGCGGCTTCTCAACAACAACTTCTGAAAGATGCTTTGAAGTACCTCGGGGGGAGTAAAACTAAGTCATGAGTTTTGAAACCGAACCCTTCGCCCATGCCGATGATTCAGCGTTAGAAAAGCAGCTGCGACCTGCAAACCTGCAAGAATTCGTTGGCCAAAACAAGGTTAAAAAGCAGCTAGAGGTGCTTCTTCAGGCCGCTCAAGAACAAAGCAGAGTTCCTGACCATTTGCTGTTTAGCGGGCCCCCGGGACTCGGTAAGACCACACTGGCGATGATTGTGGCCTCAGAAACCGGTCGCTCAATACGAGTAACCAGTGGTCCAACTATTCAACACGCGGGTGATTTGGCGGCGATTCTGTCGTCTCTGGAACACGGAGAAATCCTGTTTATCGATGAAATACACCGGGTGAGCAGAGCAGCTGAAGAGATGCTTTATTTAGCCATGGAAGATTTTCGAGTAGACGTGATGGTGGGCAAGGGGCCGGGTGCGACCAGCGTTCCATTAGATCTGGAGCGCTTCACACTGGTGGGAGCAACCACTCGAGCAGGAATGCTCCCCAATCCTCTTCGGGATCGATTTGGCTTTACCGCCAACATGGAATTTTATGAACAGTCAGACTTAATCAAGGTGCTGTCTAGAGCGTCCGAAGTGCTTGGGGTTAAATTGAATAGCGCCAGCTTGGAAATCATCGCAAATTCCAGCAGAGGCACTCCAAGAGTTGCCAATCGCCTGCTCAGGCGGATTCGAGATTACGCCCAGGTGTCGAAAGTGGACATGATTGATGAAAAAACCACGGCGGATGCACTGGAGGTCTACGAAATTGATGCAACCGGTCTGGATAGACTCGATAGGCAGTATTTGTTGGCCCTATCTGAGAACAGAAACAGGGCACTCGGACTGGGTACATTAGCCACCAGACTGGGAGAGGAGCCCGAAACAGTCGAGTTGGTTGTGGAGCCATACTTGCTTCGTCTGGGCCTAATCGAAAGGACGCCAAAAGGGCGTTTGATAACAAATTCTGGACTTTCTGCCATCGGAATTGAGTCCGAACCAAGCAGTTTGTTCGACTAACCCCTATAATTTCAGGGTTACCGAGTTGTGAGGTTGTTTTGATTACACCAGACATTATCTTGGTGCTTGCCCTTGGTGCTCTGATTCTATTTATGTTCGCCAACAGTCGTAAGCGCCGTAAGCAGGCCGAAGAATTAATGAATTCTCTGAAAGTGGGAGACAAAGTTTTGTTGCACTCCGGCATTTTTGGAACCATTACTTCCTTGGAAGAAGACAGATTGACCATTGAGACCGCCCCCAAGGTTCACCTAACTGTAATCAAGCAAGCCGTTAGATCCGTGGAGACAGCAGTCCCTGCAGATACCGATAACGAAGAGGCTTAATTTTGGCGGAAAACAATGTTCGCAAATCAGCGGGCCGGAGATTACTTTGGCTGCTTGTAATAATCTTGGGTCTTACCGGATTAGTTGGCTGGGCTAACGTAACCGACCAGTCAAACGCAGAATGGTCACCGAAGTTAGCGCTTGACCTAGAGGGTGGAACTGAGATCATTCTCGCCCCCTCTGTTCTTGATGGCGAGCGCGCCACCGAGGAGCAATTGCAACAGGCAGTTGAAATTATTAGGCAGAGAGTTGATGCCAGCGGTGTCGCCGAGGCCAGGGTTGCCACCCAGGGAAACCAAAACATTGTTGTTAGCATCCCCGGGACCCCAGATCCAAACACTTTGCAACTAATTCGTGCAAGTGCGAAATTGGAGTTCAGACCAGTTCTGACAACTTCGGCCAGCACCCCAAGCGAAGAGGTAGGCGGCTTGGATGAACAAGGTCAACAACTGGAGGACTCTCCTGCGGTGGAACCGCAGAATGCAAGTGATCCAAGCTGGATTACTCCTGCGATTCAAAACGAATTTGACACCCTTGATTGCTCTCAGGATTTCAGAGAAGCCGGCCAGGTGGATGACCCAAACCTTCCGCTAGTTACATGTGACACGACATTGACTCAGAAGTACATCTTGGGACCTGTCGAGGTTGAAGGTGCAAACATTGCGGATGCAACCAGCGGAACGGTTACCACCTCAACTGGAGCTTCCACTAACGAGTGGGCTGTGAACATTGAATTTGACGCTGACGGAACCGAGCGTTTCTCGCAAGTGACCTCAAGACTATTTAGCTTGACCGAGCCTAGAAATCAGTTTGCAATTACTCTGGATGGCTTCATCATCACCGCTCCAAGGGTTAATGACGTTATTCCTAACGGCCAGGCACAGATCACCGGAAGTTTCACCCAGGACACTTCCCAGATTCTTGCGGATCAGTTGAAATATGGTGCATTGCCGATTGGCTTCGAAGTTCAGAGCCAGGAGAATATTTCGGCAACACTGGGAACTGAATCTCTGAACTCAGGATTGATTGCAGGTCTTATAGGTTTGATTCTGGTGGTTATCTACATGACCTTCCAATATCGAGGACTGGCCATTGTGACCCTTGGATCTCTTTTGGTGGCGGGAATCTTGGTATACCTAATCATTCTTTATCTCGCTTGGAGGCAAGGATACCGACTGTCACTTGCGGGTGTAGCGGGACTGATTGTCGCAATTGGAATTACCTCGGATAGCTTTATCGTTTACTTCGAGCGAATTCGAGACGAAATTCGTGATGGCAGAACATTAGAAAATGCAGTTGAGGCTGGTTGGTCTAGGGCATTTAGAACCATTTTGATCAGTGATGCCGTGACTCTAACCGCTGCTGTCGTGCTTTACTGGTTGACGGCTTCCAGTGTTCGCGGATTCGCATTTACTCTTGGATTGGTAACTCTTATCGACCTTGTGATTGTTCTTCTATTCACTCACCCGATGGTGCAAACACTGGCAAGGACCAAGTTCTTCAAATCGGGTGGACCTTGGTCGGGATTTGAGGTTGGAAAAGTGGCTGCTAGCTATGTTGGTCGCGGGCAGTTCAGAGTTACGGAAGGTCTTGCCAGGGGCAAGGTCGAAAGCTCTGGCAAGGAAGCCGTGAAAAGGCAGACCATTGCCGAGCGCAAGGCCCAAGAAATCAGAGAGCGAGGCGAGTCCTAATGGCTAGTTTTAGAGATTTTGGAAACGATCTTTACTCGGGCAAGCGTTCATATGGTTTCGTTGCCCGTCGCAAAACTTGGTACATAATTGCCGCAGTCGTTGTAATAGCCGCAATTCTTGCCCCAGTTTTACGTGGCGGTTTTAGCTTTGGCATCGAATTCACCGGCGGTAGCGAGTTCCGAATCGACGGGGTTAGCTCCCAGGGTGAGGCTCTTGCCACCGAAACGGTGGATGAGCTTTTCCCAGGCAGCGAGAGCGTGGTTTCCACTGTTGGAACAGATTCAATTCGAGTTCAGACAGAACAGCTTGCAGACCTTGAGTCAGAGGAGCTGAGACTGGCCTTGGCTGACGCTTATGGCGTTCAGGGTGGCGAGGTAGCCAGCAGCTTTATTGGCCCAAACTGGGGTGCAGATGTAACGAATCAGGCGATTCAGGGTCTGGTTGTATTTTTGATTCTTGTAAGCCTGCTGATGGCTGTTTACTTCCGATCCTGGAAGATGTCCGTTGCGGCCTTGGCTGCACTTGCGCACGACCTAATCATCACGGTTGGTATCTACGGTGGTTTGGGCCTTGAAATCTCTCCTGCAGCGATTATTGGCTTTCTGACCATTCTTAGTTATTCGCTTTATGACACCGTAGTGGTCTTTGACAAGGTGCGTGAGAACACCAATAACGTTGAATTTAGCGAAAACGTCACATTTGCAGAACAGGTTAATTTAGCTATCAACCAAACCTTGGTCCGTTCTATTAATACCTCTGTTGTTGCAGTTTTGCCAGTGGCTGGAATCTTGTTCATAGGTTCCTTGCTATTGGGTGCCGGAACATTGACCGATATTGCACTTGCATTATTTGTAGGAACCATTGTTGGAACCTACTCATCGGTATTCGTGGCAGCGCCTGTTTATGCTCACTTGCGCGAAAATGAGTCAAAATATCGTGAAGCTGCTGAGCGGGTTGAGGCCAACCGGGCGTAGAATTCTGCTCACGGGAGGTGATGCGGAATGACAGATAGTCTTTCTACTCTTCGTTCCCGCCTGCCTCGAATCTTCACCCGCGAAAGTCCCTATTCAAATAATGAGATGAGCGACGTAGTTCGCATCGTCAGATCAAATCACCCAAAGGGCGACACTCAGATAATTCAAAAGGCCTTCAAGCGTGCCGAGCAGGCACACGAGGGACAGTTTCGTAAATCAGGGGAGCAGTACATAACCCACCCGGTCGCCGTTGCGAAAATTCTTGCCGAGCTGGGAACGGGTCCAAGCACCATCGCTGCAGCGTTGTTGCATGACACAGTTGAGGACACCGATTACCACCTTGATCAACTCAGAGATGAGTTTGGTGAGGAGGTCGCTTTACTCGTTGACGGGGTAACCAAGCTAGACAAAGTAAAACTTGGTGATAAAGCTCAGGCAGAAACCATTCGAAAAATGATTGTTGCTATGAGCAAAGACATCAGAGTACTGGTGATTAAGTTAGCCGACAGGCTTCATAACGCGAGAACCTGGGGATTTGTTCCGATTGATTCGGCGAAGAGAAAAGCGCAAGAGACATTAGAGATTTATGCACCATTGGCTCATCGGTTGGGTATCAACACTATTAAGTGGGAGCTAGAGGATCTGAGTTTTGGAGTTTTATACCCTAAGGTCTACGAGGAAATCATCAACCTGGTAAAACAACGAACCCCAAAGCGCAGTGAATACACCGACCAGGTAATTGCAGATATCGACTACGAGCTTAGACAGAATAAAATCAAGTCAAAGGTAGAAGGTCGACCCAAGCAGTATTACTCGATTTATCAAAAGATGGTGTTGCGAGGGCGAGAGTTTGATGACATCTATGACTTGGTTGGCATTCGCATCCTGGTGCCAACGGTCAAGGATTGCTATGCAGCTCTGGGAGCACTGCACGCAAAGTATTCTCCAGTACCAGGCAGATTCAAAGATTACATTGCAATGCCCAAGTTCAACCTTTATCAGTCTCTACATACAACCCTGATTGGGCCCAACGGCAGAGCTGTAGAAATTCAGATTAGAACCCATGACATGCATCAACGAGCAGAGTATGGAGTTGCAGCCCACTGGAAATACAAAGCAGCCGCCAAGGGTGAAAAGTCCCAGGATGACGGTCTAGCGTGGCTAAAGAGAATCAGCGACTGGGAGAGTGAAACTGAAGACCCCGGTGAATTTCTTGACAGCCTCAGATATGAAATTGGGGCCAAGGAGGTTTATGTTTTCACCCCCAAAGGGAGAGTGGTCGGGCTTCCTTCAGATGCCACTCCTGTTGACTTTGCATATGCCGTGCACACCGAGGTTGGCCACAAGACCATAGGCGCAAAGGTCAACTCACGACTGGTTCCACTTGATACCACGCTCAATAGCGGCGATGTTATTGAGGTATTGACAAGCAAAAGTGAGGGAGCTGCCCCAAGTAAGGATTGGCTGAATTTCGTTCGCTCTGCCAGGGCTCGTGCAAAGATCAAGCAGCATTTCAGTGCAGAGCGTAAGGAGCAGGCAGAGGAGACTGGCCGTGACTTACTAGCCAAGGCTATGAGAAAGCAATCTCTGCCCCTGCAGCAGTTGATGGGGAGTGATGCTTTGCTCGAGGTGGTCGCCGACCTCAAATACGTATCTCTCGAAGGTCTACTCACCGGCGTTGGTGAAGGTCACGTCTCGGCTGCGAGCGTAGTTGAAAAACTGGTCGCTAAGACTCAAGCCGCGGAAGATTTGAACACTGGCGAGTTGACTCAAATCAGTACGAAGCCGTCAAAGCGCGGTTCAGATAATTACGTTTTAGTGAAAAACAGCCCTGATGTCCTAACCAAGATCGCAAGGTGCTGCACGCCTGTTCCCGGGGACCCCATCATGGGTTTCATAACCAGGGGAGAGGGGGTGAGCATCCATCGTGAAGACTGTAAAAACGTAAAATCACTTCAACAGCAGCCAGAGCGAGTTGTGGAGGTTAGCTGGTCTGAGACCACCAAGGGAATCTATCTGGTTCAAATTCAAGTGGAGGCTCTGGATCGCTCTGGACTGCTAAGCGATGTTACGAGGGTGCTCAGTGAAAACCACGTCAACATTTTGAGTGCTGCTGTTACAACCAGAAAAGACCGAGTAGCACTGAATCGATTTTCTTTTGAAATGGCTGACCCATCACACCTGGATCACATCTTCAATCAAATAAGAAGAATTGACGCCGTTTATGACGTTTATAGAGTGCAGGGTGGTTAGTTAGCAGCCTGCTTAGCTGCCTCTAGCCAGGACTTTCTTGCCTCTAAGTTTTTCTCAAGCTCTTGCTTTTTCTTGGCGTCTTTAGCTTCAGCAATCTGTGATTCGATATCGGCAATCGACTGCTCCAACTGATCAATCAAGGAGTTTGAACGGTGCTGACTCTCAGGGTCAGTGCGGCGCCATTCATCCTCTTCTTTTTGCTTGATAGCGGTTTCAACCTTTGACATCCGGCTATCCAGCTCACGGATTTTATCCTTGGGAACGCGTCCAATTTTTGACCATTCCATATTGACCCGAGATAGCTCTTCGCGTGCCTTTTTCAAGTCATCAATCTTGATTGCTTCGGCCTTCTTAACTAGCTCGAGTTTCTGCTCGTAATTAGCCATCTCTTGTTCGCGCAGTTTTTCGTTTTCGGCTTTTTTCTGCTCGAAAATTATATCCCCGGCTTTTTTGAATCTTTCCCAAAGGACTTCTTCGCCCTTTCCAATTCTGGCTGCCTTTTTCCACTTATCTTGGAGACTCTTGAATTCATCAGCTGCTTGGGATCCCTTGCTTACTAGATCCTCCGCCTGCTTCACGAGATCGTTTTTGAGCTTCTTGGCTTCTTTTACACGCTTATCCAAATCTGCAAAAAATGCTCGCTTATCTGTTTCAAACTTGGCGCGTGCCTTGCTAAATCTTTTCCAAATTGGGTCTGCCTGCGCTTTTGGAACTCGTGGACCGGTTTTCTGAAGTGTTTGCCAGGTTTCGAAAAGCTCCTGCATCTCTTTGCCGGCATTTTTCCAAATAGTTTTTGCGGGGTCTCGGTTTGCAATTTGCTCCGCTTTGGCTGCTATTTTTTCCTTTTCGGCCAAAGCTTTGGCGATTTCTTCCTCGGTTTTCTTCTTGTGCTGCTCTCTCAGGCTCTCTAGGGCGGGTTTTAGGGCCTCAACCCGAGTTCTTAGGGCATTTACGTCACCAACGAATTTTGGCTCGCTCAGCTCTTTCTCAATAGCTTTTAGGTTTTCTTCGACCGCACTCGGGGTTGCACTCGTGGTTTTGATTCTTTGTTCTAGCAATCGAACCTGAGCTTCCAGATCGTCATATTTTCTTGAGAAGTAGGCGAGTGCCTCTTCTGCGGGCACGTTCGGATACTGACCAACGAGTGTTTTTTCACCCCCGTCAATTAGGTAGACGTTGTTGTTTTCGTCAACACTTGCGTGCGAGGTTTCTATAGACAAATTCGAAGCTCCTGTTTATTGAATTTCGACAGAATTCAAAATTACTGGTTCTGCCGGAGTTCCATCATTACTGCCATCTGCGGTTCCTTGTGAGGCTATTTCAATAACTGTTTCAAGACCGTTATCAACTTGACCCATGATTGTGTAGCCTCCGGCAACGTCACTTGGGATCACACTGTCTTCATAAACGATAAAAAATTGGCTCCCCATGCTGTCTCCGAGATTCCCCGCTCTAGCCATAGCAATGGTACCTGCTGGGTATAAATCATCCTCTGGTGCGTTCTCGATCGGGCCCCAGGTGTAGCCAGGTCCACCACTGCCATCACCATTTGGATCACCACACTGCAACACAAAGATCCCATCGGTCACAACCCTGTGACATTCCATGTCTTCGTAAAAATCTGCGTCAGACAGGGCTACAAAGTTTGCAACAGCTTGTGGTGCTTGCTCACCAAACATGGTTATATCCAAAGGCTGCTCATTCAAGACCAATTCGCCTGTCCAGTTTCTGTTTTCGCTCAGGCTTGGATCAGGAACCTCTTGCTGAAGTTCCTCTGTCAACTCTTCAACCGAGTCCTCCAGTGAAGCTGTGGGCTCTTCTCCTGGACCAAAATAAAGGATCTGCCCCACCGCCGTCACTAAAACAGCGCCAAGTGCGATTGTTGCGAAGAGGCGATTGTCTTTAGGTGCGCGCTCGGCACGCTGCTTTGCAATCTCCTGCTTCGCTCTATAGCGGCGGTTAATCTCTTGTTCCTGATTTTTCTTTGCCATTTGTCTCCTAGCCTCGACCATTGTAGTTCTCATAGAGTTGCTGTTATGCAAAAACAACTTGCCGAGATTTTGAGGCCAACCACTTTTGGGGACTTTGTGGGGCAGTCACATTTGTTTGAACCAAGTTCACCGGTTGCCAAGATGATTCAAAGCAAACAGTTGCGTTCGTTGGTACTGCAAGGACCGCCGGGAACTGGAAAGACAACTTTGGCTAGATTGTTGGCCAAGGAAGTCGATGCAGAGTTCGTAGAATTGAGCGCTATCGATGTTGGCGTGAAGGAAATTCGCGAGGTGACCAAAAAGGCCACAGAGATGTGGCAGACATACCAACGCCATACTGTGTTGTTTTTGGATGAGATTCACCGCTTTTCAAAATCACAGCAAGATTCGCTACTGAAAGTTACTGAGAATGGAACGGTGAGCCTAATTGGGGCAACCACGGAGAACCCATCCTTTGCCCTCAATCCAGCCATGCAATCGAGAATGCTGATAATCCGATTGCAATCGTTGACCGATGAAGACGTCTCCGAGATTGCCTCCAGGGCAGCGGTAGCAATTTCAAAAACAATCAAGCCTGAATCAATCGAATTATTGGCAGCCCTAAGCGGAGGAGATGCCCGCAGATTGATCTCAATCATCGAGATGGCTGATGACCCACTGGACGAGGAGGCGATTCGTTCGGTTCAGGCAAAGCTGCAATTGCATTACGACCGAGCCAGTGATAACCACTACCAAACCATTAGCGCATTCATCAAATCCGTTCGAGGAAGTGACGTTAATGCCGCTATTCACTATCTGGCGGTGATGTTGGTCGGGGGAGAAGATCCGATGTTTGTGGCAAGACGGCTTGCGATTTTGGCCAGTGAGGATATTGGCTTAGCAAATCCAAATTCTCTCTCGGCGGCAGCAGCCACGATGCAGATTGTTCAGCAAATAGGAATGCCAGAGGCCCGAATCCCACTTGCGCAACTAACGGTGATGCTATGCCTAAGTGGTAAATCTAACTCCTCTTATAACGCAATCAACCAAGCAATGGATGATGTTACAAATGGCTTAAAAGGTGCAATCCCTGAATATCTGTTACCAAGATCCCGAGGTTATAAATACCCGCATGATTTTGATGCAAAGATAGTGCAGCAGTCATACAGCAATCATGATTTGCCAAACTATTACGTCCCCGGCGAGTTAGATATGGAGAAAGCCTTTGCTGAGCGCTATGCAAAAATTCAGGAGATTTGAAGCCAGGCTCTAGCGCTTGATGATTGCCGCGTGCTATCATTTCGTGGTTGTTTGGGCTAGCGGCTGAGTCCATCTAACAGATAACGAAAGGTATTTTTTGTCAAAGACAACAAGATCAAGGTCCAAGACCAGACTGTCCCGTTCATTGGGACTTGCGCTTACCCCAAAGGCCGCCAAATATATGGAAAAGCGTCCGTACGGTCCAGGTCAGCACGGTCGCACAAAGAGGCGTAGTGACAGTGACTATGCGGTGCGTCTAAGGGAGAAGCAGCGCCTACGCGCACAATACGGAATTCGCGAGGCACAGCTTCGCAGGACATTTAAAGAGGCAAAGAGGGCCGATGGTCTAACTGGTGAGAACCTGGTGGAGCTGTTGGAGATGCGCTTGGACGCACTGGTGCTAAGAGCAGGTCTGGCTCGCACTATCGCTCAGTCTCGGCAATTGGTTGTTCACCGTCACATCATGGTTGATGGTCAGAGGGTTGACCGACCAAGCTACCGAATCAAGCCCGGACAGATGATTCACGTTCACCCTGACAGCGAAAAGACTGAGCCATTCCAGGTTGCAGCAGCTGGCGGGCACGCAGATGTTTTGCCAACGGTTCCTGATTACGTGACCGTGGACCTAGACAAGCTTCAGGCAACCCTGCAGCGTCGACCAAAGCGTGCTGAAGTGCCTGTCACTTGCGATGTACAGCTTGTGGTTGAGTATTACGCAGCGAGGTAACTGTTGAACACCAGCGACATTATCGGCCTGCTTTTCGCAGGCGGTTTTGTGCTGCTGGTGATTTTTATAGGTTTGCCTCTCATCAAGCTTGCGAAGGTGGTTGACGAAACCACCGTGACGGTGAAATTGCTTAACCAAGAATTGCAACCGATGCTGAAAGAGGCCAATATCTCTCTTTTGGAATTGAATAAGCAGCTCAAAAGAGTTGACTCAATCACCGAAGATGTTGAGCAGGTCACCGAAAACGTCAACAGCCTGGTGGCTGTGCTGACTGCTGGAATAGGTGGGCCATTGGCTAAGCTGATAGGAATCACCAAGGGTTTTGGTAAAGGTATTTTCAAAGGGAGCGGAAAATGAGTAAATTCGGCTGGTTCATTGCGGGTATAGGACTAGGTGTTCTAACACTGCAGCAACTTAGAGACAATCCGCAGGCTCAAAAACTTGCTGAGGACGGAAAGCACACCGCTAGGGAGTTTGGTCAGTCAGTAGCTGATGGGTTCCGCGAGCGCGAGCAGGAAATTCGCAAGCAGGCGAAGAAGTAGGGATGCAAACCGCTGAGATTAAGCGGCGATGGCTAGATTTCTTCAAATCCAAAAACCATGAGGTTGTGCCAAGTGCACCACTGATAAGCCACGATCCGAATTTAATGTTTGTTGTAGCGGGAATGGTTCCGTTCATCCCGTACATGACTGGTATCGAACCTGCTCCCTATAAAAGAGCAACCAGTGTTCAGAAGTGCGTCCGCACACTGGACATTGAGGAGGTGGGCAAAACAACTCGCCACGGAACCTTTTTTCAAATGAACGGAAACTTTAGTTTCGGTGATTACTTCAAAAAAGACGCAATTATTTACGCTTGGGAGTTTCTAACCTCCGACCAATCAGAGGGAGGACTTGGCCTAGATAAGGAAAAACTTTGGGTAACTGTTTATAAAGATGACCCGGAGTCAGAAGATCTTTGGCTTGAAAATACTGACGTTCCTGACGCAAGGATACAAAAACGAGGAATGGAAGATAACTACTGGTCTACCGGTCAAGCCGGTCCCGCCGGACCGTGTTCTGAGATTTATTACGACCGTGGACCAGAGTACGGTCGAGAGGGTGGGCCTGAAGCCGACGAAGATCGCTACATCGAGATCTGGAATTTGGTGTTTATGCAATACCAACGTGGAGATGGCGGCGGCAAGGAAGACTTCCCAATTCTTGGCGAGCTACCCAGTAAGAACATCGATACCGGGATGGGTCTTGAGCGCGTTGCGTTTTTGATGCAGGGCGTAGACAACATATATGAGATTGATCAGATTCGACCATTGATTGAGCACGCTGAAAAACTTTCCGGGATTCGCTACGGAGAGGCTGAGGATTCGGATGTTCGGATGCGGGTAATTGCAGACCATGTTCGCAGTTCCCTAATGCTTATGAGCGATGGTGTGACGCCAGCAAACGAGGGACGAGGATATATCCTCAGGAGACTTCTTCGAAGAGTTGTTAGAGCTTTGCGTTTGCTGGGTGTTGAAAAAAAGGTGATGTCTGATTTGTTCCAGACAAGCTATGAGGCCATGGTTGACGCCTACCCCGAGCTCAAAGACACATTCTCGAGAGTTCAGAAACTCGCCGCAAACGAAGAGACAAGTTTTTTGAAGACGCTGGTTGCTGGGGAGCTGTTGCTAGAGCAGCAACTAGCTGAGCTTGAAGGCAATCAGTTGCCAGCAGAGATTGCATTCAGATTGCATGACACATTTGGATTCCCAATTGACCTAACCGAGGAGGTTGCGTCGGAAAGTTCAAAAACTGTTGACAGAGCAGGCTTTGAAAGACTTATGAGCGAGCAAAAGCAACGTGCAAAGGCGGATGCCAAGGCAAAGCGTTCTGGTTCCAACGATGATGAATTCATAACCAATATGCGCGCAATCGGTGAAACAGTTTTCACCGGCTACGATCAGCTGGAGTCAGAAGCCCAGATTCTAGGCATCAATCATCTGGGCGAGGATATCTATGAGGTCGTGGTTGATAGGACCAGTCTTTATGCAGAGAGCGGTGGCCAGGACAGTGATGCGGGACTGATACTTGGTGAGAATCTAGAGCTTGAGGTTTTGGACGTTCAAAAACCGGTTCGTGGGCTAATAAGCCACAAGGTTAGGGCAGTTATGGGCGAACCGGAGCCTGGAAAAAATGTTTACACCAAGGTTGACAGAGATTGGCGATTGGGAGCCTGCCAGGCCCACAGTGCAACTCACGTCGTGCATGCAGCGATAAGAGAAGTGTTAGGTCCAGACGCCCTGCAATCCGGAAGCTATAACAAGCCGGGTTACATGCGATTGGATTTTGGTTGGTCAGAAGCGCTTAGCGCTGAAACCAGATCTGAAATTGAAGAGGTGTCCAACCTCGCCATTCGTTCCGACTTAGCCGTTAGCGCTCACCACATGAGTTTGGATGAAGCTCGAGAGTTCGGTGCTTTGGCATTATTTGGGGAGACCTATGACGAGACCGTGAGGGTGATTCAGGTTGGTGGCCCTTGGTCTCGGGAGCTATGTGGCGGAACGCATGTTTCCAGATCTGCACAAATTGGAAATGTTTCCATCATTGGCGAATCTTCTGTCGGTGCTAACTCGCGCAGGATTGAAGCCAATGTCGGAATCGAATCTCTTAGATCTTTATTTATCCAAAGAGACCAAATGCGCACTCTTGCAAATGCCTTCAAGGCAAACGACGAGCAGTTGGTAGAGAAGATTTTGGAGCAGCAAGAAAGCCTCAAAAAGTTAGGCAAAGAGCTGGATGCTCTAAAAACTCAGGCTGTTCTGCAAAAAGTGCCCTCTCTGGTCGCTAATGCTCAGAATTCAAAGGTGGTAACAAAGGTCGAGGTAGATTCCGCAGATCAACTCAGGGAATTAGCCATGGCCTTGGGTTCTGAATTGGGAACTAACGCGAGAGTGGTCTTGGTTGCAGCCGTATCTGGAAGACCGCTTGTGGCGGCGTTCGTTGGACGTGAAGCACAGGCCGATAACAGGGCGGGTGATTTGGTGAAGCTAGCGGCGACCGTACTTGGCGGTGGCGGAGGCGGTAAAGCTGATTTTGCCCAAGGCGGTGGTTCTCAGGTTGAGAAAATAGATCAGGCCTTAGCTGAAGTCGAAGGAGTACTGCGATGACCGCTCTTGGTGTTGATGTGGGGCAAGTAAGAGTGGGTTTGGCCGTGGAGTCTGCAGGAGTTGTCCTGCCGCTTAGGACTGTTAGTCGCGATGAGGCCATCGAAGAGATTACGGAAGAATGCATGCGTCGCAAAGTAGAGGTGATTTTTGTCGGCCTTCCTTTAAATCTCAAGGGTGACAACACGGCAAGCACAGAGGATTCCATCAACTTTGCTAAACAGATTGAGGTTGAATTACCCATCAGAATGATTGATGAGCGAATGACCACAAACATTGCGCAGGATATTTCCAAGGGAAGAAAATCTGCCAAGGCGGAGGTGGATTCCCTTAGTGCAGCAGAGATATTAAAATTAGGATTGTCAAACCCAAGCCTTGCGAAAGATGTCAATGGATTTTGAGCCAGAACCACCCACACGTCGCTCCAGAAAGCGTAGGCGTTTTGGCGGTTTTGTTGTAGTTGTGCTTTCGCTTTCAGTTTTAGCTGGAGCTGGGATTTTTGTCCTAAACACCCTGGGTGGCGGCATTCAACAACTCGTCGATCGTTTCACCGTCGAAGATTATCCCGGCCCCGGAGGCGATCCGGTTGAAATAGTGATTCCCGAAGGTGCAACCGGAGAAGATGTGGCTAGGTTGTTGGTAGAGGCGGATGTGGTCGAGAGCTTCGATGCTGTTTATCAACCTATGTTGGATCTGAATCCAGACATATTTCCTGGAACTTTTAGCTTCCCATCACAAATTCCTGGCCTTCGCGCAGTTGAAATAATTATTGAAGGCGATAATCGCGTTTATGACCAGTTGCGACTGCGCGAGGGGTTGACAGTGGCTCAAACATTAGAAGAAATTGAGTCTCAGTTGGGAATATCTGTTTCGGATATGCAGGCCGAGCTTGCTGATTTAGAAGCTCTCGGTATCCAAAATGAGGCCAATAACGCCGAAGGTTATTTATTCCCCGCTACCTACCAGTTAGATCCTGGAACAACTGCTGAGGAGTTAGTGCAAATCATATTGCGCCGACTTGATCAGGAGCTTACCAAATACGGACTTGTCCGCTCGCAGGCTCATGAAATGCTTACTCTTGCAAGCGTCATTCAGCTGGAAGCAAGACAGACCGAAGATTTTTATAAAGTTTCAACTGTTTTCAATAACCGTCTGGATATCGATATGCCTTTGCAAAGTGATGCGACGGTCAACTATGCAGCTAGAAGCGATTCTGTGACCACAACCGATCAACAGCGGGCCGACGACAACCCCTACAACACCTATTTCTATCGCGGCTTGCCAATTGGCCCCATTGGCAACCCCGGTTCTTTGGCCATTGATTCGGCTTTGAATCCGGTCGAGGGAGACTGGCTATATTTTGTAACGGTGAACCTAACCACTGGAGAAACGGTGTTTTCAGAAACCCTAAGGGAGCACGAGATTGCCGTTTTAGACTTCCAGGCATTCTGCAGAGCGAATCCGGGTCGCTGTGGCTAAATTTGCAGTGATGGGCTCTCCCATCGCACACTCATATTCACCCACACTCCACAGGGCGGCTTTTGCACACCTTGGCGTGGATGCGGATTACCAGGCTGAAGATATAAAGTCTTTGGATTCTGTAGATTTCGATAATTACCTTGGTTTATCGCTCACCATGCCCCTGAAATTGGACGCTTTTGAACTTGCGGATACGCATGATGATGAGTCTCTGGCAACAGGGGTAAGCAACACCCTGCTGATTTCTAACGGATATAAAACAGCGCTAAACACTGATGTTTACGGGATAGCCAAATCAGTTGAGAATTTGGATTGCGCAACAGTTCAGATAGTCGGCACCGGTGCTACTGCAAAGAGCGCAGCACTTGCTCTTCGCGAGCGTAAGATTTTTTTTCACGGTAGAAATCCAGAAAAGATTCAAATGATTACAGATTGGGCGGAATCTCAATCTATAGAAATAACAAATAAGCAGTCTGTGGATTTAGTCATCGACACCACACCCGGGGAGACGTATCTTGAGTATGTGCGCCACAGTTACGTGTTGGATGTGGCCTATGTGTCGGACAGAAATTCTGGCGCAAGGGGCTTGATCAGTGGGCTTGAGATGCTGTTGCACCAAGCCGTGTTGCAAAACATTTCTTTCAGTAGTCCTTTTGTTTCGGAAAAGATTGATGCCTTGACCCTAACTGAGGTTATGCGACGGGCTTTGGCAGAGCGTGTGGGAGAATGGTCCAATGCTTAGATGGATAACTGCGGGTGAATCACATGGCCCAGAACTTGTTTGCGTCCTGGAGGGCTTTCCCGCCGGCGTCGAAATTGGCACGGCAGACCTGGTCGCTGGCCTAGCTAGAAGAAGGCTTGGTTATGGTCGCGGATCTAGGCAAAAATTTGAGCAGGATGAGGTGACCATATCTTCGGGTATTCGTCACGGTGTGTCCCAGGGTGGACCGATAGCAATTCGAATTGGGAACACAGAGTGGCCTAAGTGGGAACAAATCATGGCAGCCGATGCCATCGAACACGACGAGCTAACCGGCGCTCGAGCGCAGCCTCTCACAAGACCAAGGCCAGGCCATGCTGATTTTACCGGCATGCAAAAGTATGGATTCAGCGAGTCAAGGCCGGTACTGGAAAGGGCCAGCGCCCGTGAAACTGCGGCCAGAGTTGCTCTTGGAACTGTGGCTAAGGCGCTGCTCGCTGAGCTAGGCATAACCGTCATTAGTCATACGACCAGCATTGGAGTTGTGTCAACCGACTCTGTTCCAGCCCCTGCGGATATGGATAGCTTGGATCAAGACTTGGTCAGGGTTTTGAATAAAGACGACTCCGAAGCAATGGTGGCAGAGATTGACAAAGCTAAGAAAGACGGAGACACCCTCGGTGGAACCGTCGAAGTACTGGTTTATGGATTGCCACCTGGACTTGGTAGCTACGTGCACTGGGATAGAAAACTTGACGGGCGATTAGCGCAGGCAATGATGAGCATTCAAGCCATGAAGAGTGTTGAAATCGGCGATGGGCTAGAGACAACCCGTCGCAGGGGTTCTGAAGCACACGACGAGATTGAAAAAACTGACGGCGAAGTATCCAGAAAGACCGATCGCGCCGGAGGCATCGAAGGTGGCATGAGCAACGGTGAGGTGCTTCGCGTTAAAGTTGGCATGAAGCCGATCTCAACTGTTCCTAGAGCTTTGTCCACGGTTGACACGAGTACTGGTGAAGAAGCCACCGCCCACCATCAGAGAAGTGACGTTTGCGCAGTACCGGCAGCGGGGATCATTGCTGAATCAATGGCAGCACTTATTATTGCGGATGCGGTCACTGAGAAGTTTGGTGGGGATAGCGTGGCAGAAATTTCCAGAAACATTGGTAGTTATTTTGAAAATATGCCCGAACACCTAAGGTCGCGAATAGTCAAAGGATGAGTCAACTTTTTTTAGTGGGGCCTATGGGGGTTGGAAAAACCACCATTGGCAAAAAGGTGGCGAAGCGACTTGGCGTGGAGTTTCGCGACACTGACAAGTTGATAGTGGCTAAGCACGGGCCGATTTCTGAAATTTTTGAAAAGCAGGGCGAGGGGAAATTTCGTGAACTGGAAAGCGATGTGTTGCTTGAGCAAGCAGAGTTTGACGGCATTGTTTCAACAGGAGGCGGAATTATTCTGAAACCTGAAAATTATGAGTTTTTGTCCAAACGAGCAGTGGTTTATTTATCCACTGGCGGCCAGCAGATGAAAACCAGAATGCTCAGCTCAAAGAAACGTCCTTTATTAAGGAATGGATATAAAGACTGGGTTGAGATTTACGAACAGAGGAAGCCCCTATATGAGGGCGTGAATAGCAAAGAGATCTCCATTGACAGCAGATCTTTATCTTCGGTTGCCGATGAGTGTGTTGAGTTTTTTAGGAGTTTAGAAGATGCATGATTACCCAGTGATTGTTGGAAGAGCTTTATTGGATGAGGTTCACAAGCAGCTTGATGGCGTGAAGAAGGTCCTTATCGTTCATCCGCAAGCGCTTACTAGTTCTGCTGAACAGCTGAAGGCGAATCTTGATGAGCATAATCTCGAAGTGATTTTGGCTGGCATTCCTGATGGCGATGACAGTAAGCGGGTGGAAGTTGCAAGCTTTGCATGGCAAATAATGGGGCAAGCAGAGTTCAATCGCAACGATTCGGTGATTGGTTTTGGCGGGGGAGCGACAACCGATATGGCTGGCTTCATCGCCAGCACCTGGCTCCGCGGTGTTCGATACGTAGCCATTCCAACCACTTTGCTGGCGATGGTTGATGCAGCCATTGGTGGGAAAACCGGATTGAATACCACTGAGGGCAAAAACTTGGTAGGTACTTTTTATTTACCATCAGCGGTGATTGCCGATATCGACACACTTTCAACACTCCCTAAAAATGATCTGATATCTGGCTTTGCTGAGATCGTGAAATACGGTTTTGTTTATGAGCCATCCATGCTTGATGTGATTCAAGAAAACCTCAACGAAGTCACCGATCCCAATTCAGATCTGCTGCTGTCTTTGATCAAGCAGTCCATTGAAATCAAGCGGAGAGTCACAGAGGGTGATTTCAAGGAGACCGGAGAGAGAGAGTTTTTAAATTACGGACACACCCTTGGTCATGCCATAGAGCACGTTGAGCGCTATCAATGGCGACACGGTGCTGCGATATCGATTGGTATGGTTTTTGCGGCTGAGCTATCGCTTGCTAGAGGCAATCTGGATGAAAAACAGGTGGATAAACACAGGTCAATCTTAACTTCTTTGGGCCTTCCGGTTAGTTATCGCGGGGATCGCTGGCCACAGCTGTTCGATGCTCTAAAAAAGGACAAAAAGGTCAGAGGTGGAATCATTAGGTTTGTCACCTTGGAGAACTTTGGCAAGCCCGAAATTAGCTCATCTCTTACTGAAGAGGAGCTTTTTACCACCTACCAGTCAATAATTGACTAGCCTTAGGACATGCGTATGTTTATTCTCAATGGCCCCAACCTGAATATGCTGGGCATTCGTGAGCCTGAGATTTATGGCACTGAGACATTAGAAGATATAAAAAACTGGCTCGGGATTCAATCAGGTGTTGATTTTGAATGGTTCCAATCCAATTCTGAAGGGGATTTGATTGATTGGATCCAGAAGGCGCAAATAGAAAAAGCGGATATTGTGATTAATCCAGGTGCGTTCACCCATTACAGCTACGGATTGCACGATGCTCTAGCATCACATCAGTCTGCAGGAATGGTTTCCATTGAGTGTCACCTGAGTAATCCCGCTTCGAGAGAGAGCTTTCGACAAAACAGCGTTATATCCCCCGCGGTGACCGGAACCATTGCCGGTTTTGGGAAAAATGTTTATCTACACGCAATACAAGAAATCAAATCAAGAAGAGGCAATTAGTTGGCAACAAGCAATGACATTAAAAACGGAACCGTACTCTCCATGGATGGCCAACTCTGGATGGTGACAGATTTTCAGCACGTTAAGCCAGGAAAAGGCGGAGCATTTGTGCGCACCAAAATCAAAAACGTTGTCAATGGCAAAGTGATTGATAAAACGTTTAATGCGGGTGTGAAAGTAGATGTTGCCAGCGTTGATCGTGCTGAGATGCAGTATCTTTATAACGACGGTGAGGGCTATGTTTTTATGGACACCTCCACCTACGACCAAATCACAGTTGGTGAAAAAGTCGTTGGGGATGCGGCCAACTACATCTTGGAAAATCAACTTATCACTGTGGCAACCCACAATGGCGACCCGCTTTACATCGAGATGCCACCGTCGGTTGTTTTGGAGGTTACCTTCACCGAGCCAGGGTTGCAGGGAGACCGCTCAAGCGGAGGAACAAAGCCTGCAACAGTTGAAACCGGAGCTGTCATTCAAGTTCCCTTATTTTTAGAGCAGGGAACTAAGGTAAAAGTTGACACGCGAACCGGTGACTACCTCGGTCGGGTTAACGACTAGGTGAGCGCAAGGACTAAATCACGCAAAAGGGCAGTGGATGCCCTGTTTGCAGGAAACATTCGTAACCAAAACGCTTCCGAACTACTTGAGCAGACCTTCAAGCAGGGTCAGGACCGACAGAACCAAGAAGAGATATTCGATTACGCCAGGGCGTTAGTCAATGGCTTCCTTGAACACCAGGCAGCAATCGATTCACGAATTGAGCTCAGTAGCCAGGGCTGGCGATTAGATCGCATGCCAACCCTTGATCTGACGATATTGCGAGTAGCCTGCTATGAGATCTTATATAACGATGAGGTTCCGGACGCAGTCGCTATCACCGAGGCAAAAAACTTAGCCGAAGAGTACTCAACTGATGAATCAGCAAAGTTTATTTCAGGAATCCTGCATTCAATCTCCAAATCTAAACAGGCGCTTTGATAGTATCTAAGAGACCTTTAACTTCGTCCCGTGAGGCGAACAAGGAGAGAACGTGAAAACGGTATTGTCCGAAAGCGACATCGCCCGCACCATCAGGCGAATGGCTCATGAGATTCTGGAAAGAAACTCTGGGCCTTTTTTATTGCTTGGAATCCCAACTCGTGGGGTTTCAATAGCCAAAGCTCTTGCCGAAGCAATTGAATCAATCTCAGCCGACACCTGCGAGGTTGGTCAAGTCGACGTTGGTTTATTTAGAGACGACCGCGACACTCGCAAGGCCAAGCCAATTGCGGAAACGGTTATTCCTGGATCCGTTGATGGTAGAACCATAATCTTGGTGGATGATGTTTTATTCAGCGGCAGAACCATACGAGCAGCACTGGATGCTTTGAGTAGTTTCGGTCGTCCCGCCATGGTGCAGCTAGCTGTTTTGGTAGATCGTGGTCACAGAGAATTGCCAATCAGAGCCGATTATGTTGGAAAAAATCTGCCAACCTCGCTTAGCGAGAAGGTAAGGGTCAAAACCATGGCTGACGATTCAGAAGATTCGGTGGTAATCGAATGAGACACCTTCTATCCACAGATGAACTAAATCGGGAAACTGCAATTGAGATCTTAGATTCGGCAAGCCAGTTATCAAGATTGAACGAAGACACCACACGAAAGTTTCCAACCTTGCAGGGCAAAACCGTGGTCACCTTGTTTTACGAGGATTCAACCAGGACAAGAATCAGTTTTGAATTGGCCGCAAAAAGACTGAGTGCTGATGTCATCAACTTCAGCGCCGGGGGTAGCGCTGTAAACAAGGGTGAGAACCTCAAGGACACGGCTCAAACACTTGAGGCTTTGGGGGCGGATGCACTGATTGTAAGACACTCTGCAAGTGGAGCAAGCTACAACCTTGCTCATAATGGTTGGACCTCTGCCGCGATTGTCAATGCTGGTGACGGAACAAACCAACATCCGACACAAGCCTTATTGGATGCTCTCAGCCTTAGACAGGGCTTCAACATTGACGACGGCAAAGGACTTGATGGTAAAAAAATATTGATTGTCGGAGATATCCTGCATAGCCGAGTCGCAAGATCAAACCTAGCTTTGCTTCCCACTCTCGGCGCAGAGGTGGAAGCAGTTGGACCTGGCAGTTTCAGTCCAGGTTGTAAATACGCAAACCTGGATGAAGCTTTAGAGACTAAGCCTGATGCTGTGATGATGCTCAGAGTTCAAAAAGAGCGCATGAACCAGCCATTGATCCCCTCAGATAAGGAGTATTCAAGATTCTGGGGCTTGACCGAGCAAAGAGTAAAGAAGGTGCCCAACTGTCTTATTCTCCACCCAGGCCCTATGAACCGCGGGCTGGAGATTTCTACATATGCAGCGGAGAGTAACAACAGTTTGGTTTTGTCCCAGGTGAAAAATGGACTAGCAGTCCGTATGGCGGTTTTATCAATGATTCTTGGGGGTAAAAATGAGACTATCTAGTTGCACGCTTGCAAATGGTGAGATTAGAGACCTGGTCATTGAAAATCAGATAATCGTCGGCATTGAGCCTGCCAGTAAAAATGGCGACCTGGATTGCAGCTCATTGAGAGTTTTGCCAGGTTTTGTTGATCTTCACACTCACCTGAGGGAACCAGGTTTTGAACAAAGCGAAACTGTATTGACGGGATCCCAAGCAGCAGCAAGTGGTGGTTATACAGCATTATTTGCAATGGCAAACACTCAACCTGTTGCAGATAATGCGGGAACCGTCACACAGGTTGCTGAACTTGGTGAGGCTGCAGGTTTAGTTGAGGTTAGACCTATCGGGGCAATCACGAAAGGTCTTGAGGGTAAGCAGCTTTCTGCAATGGGAAGCATGTTCAATTCAAAGGCCCAGGTAAGGATATTCAGCGACGATGGTCACTGCGTTTCTGATGCGGCACTAATGAAAACAGCAATGGAGTACCTACAACCTCTGGGCGGTGTGATTGCTCAACATGCCCAAGAACCGACACTCACCCTTGGATCTCAGGTGAACGAGGGCGAAATCAGCAGGATTACGGGATTGAAGGGCTGGCCATCAAGTGCCGAGGAGTCGATAATTCTCAGAGATGCACTATTGAGTGAGCAAACTGGTTGCAGGCTCCATGTTTGCCATGTCACCAGCAAGCTCGGTGTTGAACTCATTCGTTGGGCAAAACAAAGAGGCTTTCCCGTAACTGCCGAGGTCACACCGCATCACCTGGTTCTAACTGAGCTGGAAGCTAAAAATTACGACACTAGATTCAAGGTTAATCCGCCCCTGAGAACACAGCAGGACACAGAGGCCTTGGTTGAGGGGCTAGTGGATGGAACGATTGATGTGATTGGAACCGATCACGCTCCGCACGCCAGTGATGCCAAGCAACAGCAGTGGGATGCGGCCGCATTTGGAATGACCGGTTTAGAGCAGGCCTATCAAGTCGCTCATAAGGTTCTGGTGCATTCAGGTCTCAGCGATTGGGAGAGACTTGCGGAAGCTATGTCATCCGCACCTGCGTTGATTGGCGGGGTTTCTAACCATGGCAGAATTGAAGTGGGACAGGAGGCTAATCTAGCCTTTATTGACCCAACTAAATCTTTGCGGGTTGAGGGCAATGTTTATTCAAAGTCTGCCAATAACCCCTACACCGGCATGGAGTTCGCTTCATCCGTTGTGCACACGATGTTCCGCGGTGGTTTTAGCTATAAAGATGGCGAGGTAAAAAAGTGACCAGAGAGGTCATCGGATTTGCAATGGTGATGTTGGTTTTTGCCATCGCCGTATTGATTGCAGTTGGCTACCGTCGAAAATCAAAAGCGGAAACGAACTCAGTGGCGCCATTAATGGAGGCTGTGGATTGCTCGGGTGTTGAGTGCATGTATGTATCCACCGTCTATGCGGAATCACCTTTGCGCAGATTGCTGGCCCACGGAATGGGGCCAAGAGGTCGTGCGAGCGTCGCAGTGACCGATGAGGGGATCTCTGTTTGCAGAAACGGTGAGAGGGATTACCTGATTCCAAAAGCTCAGATCCAAAGCGTGGGCAAATCGAGCGCAACAATCGACAGGGCGGTGGAGCCAGGTGGTTTGGTAAGCATCGAATGGAGCCATCAGGGGATTGGTCTGATTACAAACCTCAGGTTTAGTGATTCTGAAAGCAGAAAAATTTTTGAAGGGAAGGTTCTAGCTTGAAAGCATTTCTAGTTTTAGAAAATGGTTCATTTTTCGAAGGTGAAATGTTTGGTGCAGAGTCTTCAACCACCGGAGAGGTGGTATTCGCCACCGGCATGACCGGTTATCAGGAAACACTTACCGACCCTAGCTACGCCGGTCAAATAGTGGTGCAAACGGCTCCGCATATTGGTAACACCGGAATGAATGATGAGGATATGGAATCCTCTCGGAACTGGGTAGCAGGTTACGTCGTTCGCGAATACACGGAAACCCCCAGTAACTTCAGATCCCAGCGAAGCCTGGCGGATGAACTAAAAAAAGACGGAATCGTTGCCATTCAAGGTGTAGACACTCGTGCTATCACTCTTGCCATCCGTGAGAGTGGTGCCATGAGGGGAGGCATATTCAATGCTGAGGGACTAGACGAGCCCAATCAGGAGATGATAGATGAGGTTTCCTCCAGCGCTCAAATGGCGGGTCTTTCACTCTCGGACACCGTAACCACCGCTGAGACTTATGTACTACCCGCCAACGGCGAGAAAATGGCCAGAGTTGTCGTGTTGGACCTGGGTGTTAAAAAAGCAACTCTGGATCACCTCCGAGACCGGGGATTGGAGTTGGTTGTAATGCCTGCCGACTCCAGTGCGGTAGAGATCAAAAACCAGGGGATTGACGGTTTATTTTATTCAAACGGGCCAGGTGATCCGGAAGCCTCCAGTGCTCAGGTGGAAACCCTCAGAGAACTGCTTTCTGAAGGGATTCCTTTCTTCGGCATCTGCTTTGGTAATCAATTACTTGGCAGGGCCCTTGGGTTTGAAACCTATAAATTGCAGTTTGGTCACCGTGGAATCAACCAGCCGGTTTTCAATCAGGACAGCGGTCGCGTGGAGGTAACAGCGCATAATCACGGGTTCGCTGTGAAGTTGGAAGAGGACCAAGCGATATCTCCCGCCGGATTTGGTGAGGTTGAAGTTCGCCACCGAAGTCTGAACGACGACGTTGTTGAGGGACTCAAGTGCAAGGGGATAGATGCCTTTAGCGTTCAATACCACCCAGAGGCCGCAGCCGGACCGCACGACAGCCACTATTTGTTTGACGAGTTTATAGAAATGATTGGAAACCGCCTTGCCCAAAAGAAGTGACATCAATTCAGTATTAGTTATCGGCAGTGGACCAATTGTGATTGGGCAGGCAGCCGAGTTTGACTACTCGGGAACTCAGGCATGTCGAGTTTTGATGGAAGAGGGCATGAGGGTGATTTTGATCAACTCGAACCCTGCGACGATTATGACTGACCCGGGCTTCGCTGATGCGACATATATTGAACCGATTACCCCAGAGGTCATCGAGAGAATCTTGCAGGTTGAAAAGCCAGATGCAATCCTGCCGACTCTTGGTGGACAGACCGCACTCAACGCTGCCATGGAAATCCACGACCAGGGTATTTTGGAGAAATATAACGTCGAACTAATCGGCGCGAACGTTGACGCAATTAGAGCCGGTGAAGATCGACAGACATTCAAAGACTTGGTGGTCAAGCTTGGTGGCGAGGTGGCAAGAAGCAGCATTGCTCACACAATGGACGAGGCATTAGAGACCGCCGAAGAGTTTGGTTACCCGCTAGTGGTTAGACCAAGTTTCACAATGGGTGGCCTGGGAAGCGGAATTGCCTTTGACGAGAAAGATCTGTACCGGATTGCGGGTGGAGGTTTGGATGCGTCTCCGACCAATGAGGTCTTGCTCGAGGAGTCGATTCTTGGTTGGAAAGAATACGAGCTTGAGCTGATGCGGGATAAGCATGACAACGTTGTGGTTGTTTGCTCAATTGAGAACCTCGACCCCGTTGGTGTTCATACCGGTGATTCCATTACCGTGGCCCCGGCCCTGACACTTACAGATCGTGAGTATCAGCACCTCAGGGATCTGTCGATAGCTGTAATTAGAGCGGTTGGTGTTGACACTGGAGGTTGCAACATCCAGTTTGCAGTTGACCCTGACACGGGCAGAGTTGTCATCATAGAGATGAACCCTCGTGTTTCCAGGTCCTCAGCTTTGGCCTCTAAGGCAACTGGTTTTCCAATTGCCAAGATTGCCGCCAAGCTAGCCATCGGTTACACCCTGGATGAGATAGAAAACGACATTACTAAGGTGACTCCGGCAAGCTTTGAGCCAACTTTGGATTACGTCGTTGTGAAGGCACCGAGATTTGCATTCGAGAAATTCCCGGCAGCGGATAACACCCTTACCACCACCATGAAAAGTGTTGGTGAGGCGATGGCTATAGGCAGAACCTTTGGTCAGGCTCTGCAAAAGGCCCTTAGATCATTGGAGAAAAAGGGAAGCGAATTCTATTTTGGGGAATCGACTGAGAGCTTAGATGAGCTTTATAAGCAGATGGCCACCCCAACTGAGAGTCGCATAAACCAGGTGCAAAGAGCGCTGCTACTGGGCGCGGATGTTGAAAAAATCTATGAAATCACAAAGATTGACCGCTGGTTTTTACACCAAATACAAACTCTCAACCAAGAAGCAAAACTGTTTGCCGAACAGGGTCTGACATCAGAGAGCGTCAAACGGGCAAAAAGGCATGGTTTTAGCGATATTCAGCTTGCACAGCTCAGCTCGATGGAGGAAGAGCAATTCCGGGCCGTCAGACACGGGTTTGACATAAGGCCCGTTTACAAAACAGTAGACACCTGCGCTGGGGAATTTCCAGCTCTTACGCCCTATCACTACTCAAGCTATGAACTAACAACTGAGGTGGCACCGAGTGATCGCAAGAAGGTGTTGATTATTGGAAGTGGCCCAAACCGAATTGGACAGGGAATCGAGTTTGACTACTCTTGTGTGCACGCCAGTTTTTCCCTGAGCGATGCTGGTTATGAAACAATCATGGTCAATTGCAACCCTGAAACCGTCAGCACAGACTATGACACCAGTGATCGGCTTTATTTCGAGCCACTTACGCTGGAGGATGTTCTAGAAGTTGTTCATGCTGAGTCTCGGTCGGGTGAGTTTATCGGAGCCGTGGTCCAGCTTGGTGGGCAGACAGCATTAGGTTTAGCCCAAGGTCTGCAGCGAAACGGCATACCCATTCTCGGAACCTCCCCGGACCAAATCGATGCAGCGGAGCAAAGGGGGCAGTTCAGTCAAATACTAGAGATGAGTGGACTGAAGGCTCCAGAAAATGACATTGCAACCGACCACGCAAGCGCTTTTGAGGTTGCCGAATCCATTGGATTCCCGGTGCTTGTTAGGCCCTCTTTTGTGCTTGGCGGCAGAGGGATGGAAATTATCTATGACGAGGCTGGAATGGAGTCTTATTTCCAGAGAAACCAGCACAACGTGGTGATTGATGATAATCATCCATTGCTTGTTGATCGATTCTTAGAAGATGCGATAGAGATAGACGTGGATGCGCTTTATGACGGTGAAACGTTATTTATTGGTGGCGTCATGGAACATATTGAAGAAGCTGGCATTCACTCTGGCGACTCTTCCTGTACCTTGCCTCCGGTGACGCTGAGTGAAAATATCTTGCAGCAAGTCAGGGATGCAACTTCAAAACTAGCTGAGGCTATTGGTGTCAGAGGACTGATCAATATCCAATTCGCTCTTTCGGGGTCTTCATTGTATGTGCTGGAAGCTAACCCCAGGGCTTCCAGAACCGTTCCCTTCGTGTCAAAAGCATTGGGAATCACACTCGCAAAGGCCGCCAGTTTGATCATGGTTGGTAAATCCATCAAAGAGCTGATCAGTGAAGGCAAGCTACCAGGTGTTGATGGTTCCTACGCAGCAGATTCACCAATCAGTGTGAAGGAAGCGGTATTGCCATTCAGAAGATTCACCACTCCTCAGGGGCTGTTTGTTGATAGCTTGCTGGGTCCTGAGATGCGCTCCACTGGGGAGGTAATGGGTATAGCCCAGGACTTTCCAACAGCATTCGCTAAATCCCAGGTTGCAGCGGGTGTTAATTTGCCAACTGGTGGCAAAGCATTCGTTTCTGTAAGCGATAGAGATAAACACTCCATTGTTTTGCCAGTCAGAAGACTTTGGCAGATGGGTTTTGAAATTCTTGCAACCAGAGGAACGGCAAGAATGCTTGGAAAGCAAGGCATCCCTGCCACCGAGGTTATTAAGTACAGTGAGAAAAAAGAAGGCGAAACCAGCATCGTGGAACTCATTGCTAGTGGTGAGGTGGATATCGTCATCAACACCCCCAGTGGCGGACCCGCTAGGGCTGATGGTTATGAGATAAGGGCTGCGACAACGGCCAGTGGCAAGGCGATTTTCACAACCGCCGCACAACTGTCTCCCGCCATCGCGTCTTTGGAATTCATTCAGGACAACAGCTTTGATGTTATGTCACTTCAGGAATATGACAAACGGAGATCGGCTTGATTTTCAATCAGGGACCAACTCTTTGCGTGGGTGCCGACCCACATGCGGAAGTGTTGAAATCCTGGGGCTTGGAAAATAACACCCAGGGCTTAACCGAATTCTGTGAAGTTTTCGTTGACTCTCTGCCTAAGGATTTATCTGTGGTGAAGCCCCAGGTTTCTTTATTTGAAGCTTTTGGGGGCAAAGGAATGCTGATTTTGGAACAATTTCTGGTGCAGTTGCAACAGGCCCAAAAATACGTTATAGCAGATGCTAAGAGATCCGATATCGGGTCGAGCATGGATGGATACGCTCAAGCATGGCTAAGTGGCGATGCTTTTAGGGCAGATGCGGTCACGGTAAACCCCTATCTTGGAATCGGTTCATTGGAATCAATGCACAAGCAGGCTGAGATGAAGGAAAAGCACGTCTTTACACTGATTGCTACATCCAATCCTGAGGCAAAAGGGATTCAATCCCATGGCTTGTCCAAAAGGGTCTTGGAGGATTTGATTGCTCTGAATAGCCCTGCTGCGGGGGTTGTTGTGGGGGCAACCGTTGATTTGGATTTATATCAGATCAGAAAGTTGCTGGTCGATTCTGAGTTACCAATCCTGGCTCCCGGCTTTGGGGCTCAGGGGGTATCGCTTGAAGCTGCTGGCAATTTATTCACAGGACTAGAAAGACAACTCATTACAAATGTCAGCAGGTCTGTTCTAATGGGCGAGAGAGCTGGGTTCACAAAAAGAATCGAACAAGCCCTAGGAGAGTTGTCTTGATTGTTGTTTTAGTAGGACCCGCTGGCGTTGGCAAGGGAAGTATCGTGCGTGGGCTGTTATCTGAAAGAGCAGATTTTGTGCTGAGCGTAAGTGCTACAACCAGAGAACCGAGAGACTCTGAAACAGATGGTGTTGAGTATTACTTTGTTAGTGATGAGCAATTTGACCGAATGATTGAAGATAAGCAGATGCTTGAGTGGGCATGGGTGTTTGGGCTTAATCGATACGGAACACCCAAAAAGCCAGTGGACAAGTTGCAAGCTGAGGGCAAGACCGTGATTTTAGAAATTGATCTAGACGGTGCAAGGCAAATTAGGAAAACCGCACCGGAGGCAATACAGATCTTTATAGCGCCGCCAAATTTTGATGAACTTGAGCAAAGACTGAGGGGTAGAGGAACCGAAAATGAGGAGCAACTAGTGGCGAGGTTGGAAACTGCCAAAGAGGAGCTCAAGGCAAAAGATGAATTTGACCAAGTTTTTATCAACGATGAGCTAGATAAAACCACCCAAGAGGTTTTAGACTACATACTTCGAAGGAAAGAAGAGAATGAACGAAGCACAGGGAATCGTTAGACCACCAATCGATGAGCTACTTTCAAAAGTTGACTCGAAGTATGAATTGGTTATGTTTGCATCAAATCGTGCCCGTCAGATCTCTGAGTACTACTCAGCTTTGCACGAGGGAAGCCTTTTCAATTACGTGGGGCCACTGATTGACAGTGCTGTGGATGACAAGCCACTTTCAATTGCACTGCAAGAGATCCACCAGGACAAATTGCAGAGAATCGCCATAGAGGACTAATTTTGCAGATTCTGCTGGGCGTCACCGGCGGCATTGCAGCATTCAAGGCAGCAACGCTGATTCGAGCGTTTAGCGAGCAGGGCCACCAAGTTCGGGTAATCGCTACTGAAAACGCCTTGCGGTTCATTGGTGAACCAACTCTTGCAAATCTAAGCAATAACAAAGTTCACTCTGATTTATATGTTGAGACAGAAAATGGCGCTCATATCGAATTAGCTGATTGGGCTGACAAGATCGTTGTCGCACCAGCAACAGCTTCTTTTTTGGGTCGCATGGCGAACGGCATAGCAACGGATTTGCTGACAAATGTAATCATGGCAAGTGATGCTGAGATCTTTATTGCTCCAGCAATGCATTCCAATATGTATTCAAATCCAGCAACGGTTGCAAACGTCTCAACGCTTCGTGGCAGAGGCATGGTTGTTTTAGAGCCTGGGGTTGGAAGACTCAGCGGAGGAGACAGCGGAATTGGCAGATTGCCAGAACCTGAGGACATCGCCAAAGCGGTTTTGGACCAGGGCAGGCTTGCCGGGCTAAAAGCCATCGTCACCCTGGGTGGAACTCAAGAAGCTATAGATGGGGTTCGCTATCTAGGTAATCGCTCCAGTGGGAAACAAGGACTTGCCTTTGCGAGGGCCTTGCTAAGTCTTGGTGCAGATGTGTCATTGATAGCTGCCAATACAAATGTAACTCTCGACGGTTTTGATGTTACACGCGTGACCTCACACGAACAGTTGCAAGCAGAGCTTTCTAGACAAGAATGTGATGTGTTGATCATGGCAGCGGCGGTAAGTGACTTCAGAATTGATATTGAAAACGACAAACTCTCTAGAGACCGGGA
>Ga0209923_1000057_pt1 | contig 34395 bp, 35 predicted proteins | sample SalPon1_A_H2O_MG_FD_185696 | JGI IMG/M metagenome (GOLD analysis project Ga0209923, IMG submission 185696) | Salt pond water microbial communities from South San Francisco under conditions of wetland restoration - Salt Pond MetaG R1_A_H2O_MG... | ecosystem: Environmental > Aquatic > Non-marine... | reverse complement strand
TCCGTAATTTTGTTATAATTAATCATAAGAAATAGCTTTTATATATTTGTCTTTCAACACTTTAAATATAAAGCTATTTCTTTTTTTATGCAATAAAATTTGAAAAAATAATAATCGAACTCAGGTACATAGGTACATTATAAAAATATAACCTTGAAATTATTAGTCATTTCAAGTGTCCAAACAAGAAAGATCGGGAAATCCTTCTACTAAGCGCAATAGAGCCATCGATAAGTTTTCTGTTATAAAAGCCGATATCGATACATTTTGATAAAATTCATGCAACACATTTTTTGTTACCTTGATAGTAAGTAAGAAACATTCGATTAAATGTATACAACCTTAATCATCTAAAACCCATAGGTATGAATTATTATGATTCCAGTATTAATTAAAAACCTGGATCAAAACTCAACAGACCCAATATCAAATCTTTACAGATTATCATAATTATTTTTCCTAATTACATCATTCGATCTTAAGAGTTGACTATCAAAGTTTTATAGAAACGGATCACCTTTTATGGTACATGACTGGAATTATTGTATTCTATACCGATCCAAATCATTTACATGATCTGGGAGAAACTAAGTCCTGCTTTGTATATTTGCTATGAAATTCAAATGTATGTCAACAGCAAAAAAGGACTATAAAAGGATTACGGTCAAGTCGCTCTCAGAAATGAAAAGGGCCGGCGAAAAAGTATCTATGTTAACGGCCTATGATTTCTCTATGGCAAAGATCGTTGACCAAGCAGGAATAGATGTTATTTTAGTAGGAGATTCAGCTTCTAATGTAATGGCGGGTCATGAAACTACATTGCCCATAACGCTTGACCACATGATCTATCATGCATCAAGCGTCGTAAGAGCTATCAATCGATCATTAGTAGTGGTAGACCTTCCTTTTGGGAGTTATCAAAGCGATGCAAAAGAGGCCTTGCGTTCTTCTATCAGGATAATGAAGGAAAGTGGCGGTCATGCCGTAAAAATGGAAGGTGGCAGCGAAATAAAGGACTCGATCAAGCGCATATTACGTGCAGGTATTCCGGTAATGGGGCATTTAGGTTTGACCCCACAGTCTATTTACAAGTTCGGCACTTATACCGTGAGAGCAAAGCAGGAAGCTGAAGCTGAAAAGCTCAAGGAAGATGCGTTAATGCTACAGAAATTAGGTTGTTTTTCGCTGGTTCTGGAAAAGGTCCCTGCAAAACTGGCTGGTGAGGTGGCAGATTCATTGGACATCCCGGTAATCGGGATTGGTGCTGGGAATAAAGTAGATGGTCAAGTGCTGGTCTTGCATGACATGTTAGGGATGGACCATGCTTTCAACCCACGTTTCTTAAGAAGATATGAGGACCTGAACAGTATCATGACCAACGCGATCAAGCAGTACAATGATGATGTAAAATCCCGAGAATTTCCCAACGAGAATGAACAATACTAAGCTTTGTTCTTATTATAGAGGTACTTGATAATACCATCAGATAGACCTATCTTAGGCACATAAATTGATTCTGCTCCAGCATGTTTCATCGCGGTCAAATAGATTTTGGTCGCTGGAACAATGACATCCGCTCGATCTTGATTGAGTCCTAATTGAGCGATCCTATCTTCGTAAGGCAAAGAGTTCAATAATTGATAATAAGAACATAAATAGAGATAGGATAATGGTTTTCCATCCTTATTGCCGCTGTTCTTGAAAATATTGTTGATATTACCACCGGAACCGATAAGATATACTTTTGAAAAGGGGCCACATCGGTTCTGTACCCATTGACGGAAAACTTCCCAACTTTCTTCATCCACCAGATCGTTCAAAAGCCTTACCGTGCCCAGGTCAAAAGACCTGGAAGCTAATGTTTTCCCCTGATAATAGACCGTTAGTTCCGTACTTCCTCCACCAACGTCAACATAAAGGTAGGTATTGTTATCGCGTATAAGCTCGTGTAAGTCCGTTGCCGCGATCATAGCCGCCTCATCGCTTCCATCTATAACATCGACCTGAATATCGGTCTTATCTTTTATCTCTTCAACGATACCGTCACCATTTTCAGCGTCTCGCATGGCAGATGTTGCACAAGCTCTATACTCCACGATATCGTGAAGTTCCATCAACAGGCTAAATGTTGTCATCGCTTTGATCAGCTTTCCGCGCTTCTCCTCACCTATCCTTCCATTAACGAATACATCGGAACCCAATCTGATAGGAACTCTTACCAGCGATGTCTTTTTAAAGGTGGTAGGTCTTCCCGGAGCTTCTGTGATGGTTGATATCAATAACCTGATGGCATTAGAACCGATATCTATCGCCGCGTATTTATAGATCCTAAGCATTTTGCTCTGCTTCTAATTTTTCTTTATAATATTCATACGTAGCAAATTGACTCCTGATAGGCGACTCATCATTCTGCCGATAACTCGCCTGATCAGCCGATGAAAGATCCCTTGCTTTGACATTATCCTTCCAGCTGATCTCAAAAGTGTCATCCAGCTCTTGTCGTAGCTCCGGATCGTAGACCGGACAGGTCAATTCCACTCGCTTGTCCAGGTTTCGCGTCATTAGATCGGCCGATGATATGTAATACACCTTATCGCCACCATTTTCAAACATATATAATCGTGGATGTTCCAGGAACTTATCTACGATACTTATCGCCTCAATGTTCTCGCTCATTCCTTTAACGCCAGGAATCAAACAGCAAATGCCTCTTACTACCAGTTTGATGTTCACGCCAGCCTGGCTAGCCTCATACAGCTTATCGATCATTCCGTGATCCGATAGACTGTTCATTTTCAGTCGCATCTCAGCCGACTTGCCTGCCTTTTTATTACTGATCTCTCGATCGATCAATTTATAGAAGCGTTTACGCGTATAATGCGGACTTACGATGACATGGCGATATCGGTGTACTTTATAGTTGACCTCAAAGAACTCGAACATCTTCGTAACATCTTTTAAAATACCTTTATGAGAGGTGAAAAGTGTATAATCCGTATATAATTTAGCGGTGTTCTCATTAAAATTCCCGGTGCTGATAAAGCCATATTGGCTGATCCAGTTGCCTTCCAAACGATCGATAACACAGGCTTTCGCATGAACTTTTAATCCGGTAACGCCGAATATGAGATTGATGCCCTCGCGTTGCATCACATCGGAATATTTGATATTATTGGCTTCATCAAATCGGGCTTTTAGTTCTATCGATACTGTGACCTTCTTACCGTTCTTGGCCGCATTGATAAGTGAACTGGCGATATGAGAAACCTCTGCTAATCTATATATCGTGATGCTTATGGATTTGACCTTAGGATCCAGAGCTGCTTCTCTAAGGAACTTCACGGTATAAGAAAAGGTCTGATAAGGCGCATAAAGCAGGTAATCCCTGGACTTGATCTCTTTGAGCAGACTTCCTTTGAACTGGACTCCTGAGAAAGGAAGTGGCTGTATCTTATCATAAAGTAAATGCTTAGCGCCCAGGTCTGGAAACTTCATGTAGTCGCGTCTATTATGATATCTACCGCCGGGAATAATGCTATCATCATCATCGATCTCCATTTTTTCCAGTAGGTAGTTGAGCGTATCTTCCCCTATGTTCTTATCGTAGACGAATCGGACCGGATCACCATCTACCCTGTCCTTAACGCTTTCCATCAGTTGTTCCACATAGCTTTTGCTCAGATCGCCTTCCAGATCGAGTTGTGCATCGCGAGTGATCTTGATCATGTGGGCGGATAGCTCCCTGTAGTCAAATATATTGAAAATGACATCTAAATTGAAGCAGATTAGGTCATCTAATAAAAGAACGTATTTTTCGTTTCCTACGGAGGGAAGTACCACAAAGCGATCAACCTGTTTAGGTATCTCGATAAGCACAAAACGTTTTTTCTTTTCCTTGCCTTCCTGATGGATCATCCTTACTGCCAGGTAAGCTCTGCTGTCCTTCAATTTGGACATTTCCTCCAGCTCATCGATCATAATGGTGACCAATGCCGGACTCACCTTTTGCAGGAAATAATCCTTGATGAACTCAGATTGTTGATTATTGATGTCAGAAACACCAATAACGTTAATATGATGGGTTTTAAGCTGTTCTTGAATATCGGCCAGTATGTCCAGACTTTCAGATTGATGCCTGATCACTACTTCCGTGATTTCTTGTAAAAGTTCATTGGCCTGATAGCCGCCTAACAGATCCACTTTGCTCTTTCCCTCTTTCTCTATTCTTTTGATGCCAGCATATCTTACCCTAAAGAATTCATCGAGATTATTCGAGAAAATACCGAGGAAACGCAGGCGTTCTATCAGTGGTACGCTCTCATCAGCGGCTTCCTGTAATACACGTTCATTGAATTGCAACCAACTAAGGTCGCGGTTGATATATCTATCTTTTAAATTCATCTAAGGTTTTTTGGGAATAAATGTAAGATCAATTGTCCTTTATCGACCTGACTCCAATCATCAACATAGAACTTGATGAGGGCGAGGCCTGTGGTTGGTAAATTATCTAGCGTTGCGTTGCTGATACGATTGATAAGGTCCGTTAAACCGCCATTATGGCTAACCAGCATCACCTGTTCTTCATCATGAGGGAGGTGGTGGATAAAATCCAGTAAATCTTCACCATTGAAAGTATAGAGCTCATCGAAGGTCTTTAGCTCAGTTATCTGTTCCTGCAAATGTTCCTGAAGCAATTCAGCGGTCGTATGGGCTCGTTTTGCGGTGCTGGAATAGATCGGAAATTGGATGTCCACTGCGTTCTGAAAAGCATGGGCTACCATTTTAGCATCATCATAAGCTCTTTGTTTGACCGGTCTTTGATGGTCTGTCACATTATGGTTCCAATCTGATTTTCCATGTCTTACTAAAATAAGTTGTTTCATATCCTATGGCGCTAAACGTTCTATTTTCCAGTCGTATTCGTTAGTGAGCGAATATAGGAATCTATCGTGTAATCTGTTGGGTCTTCCCTGCCAAAATTCTATGCTTTCTGGTCTGACAAGGAATCCGCCCCAGTTCGCTGGGCGTTTTATCTCCTTATGTTGATATTCCTTTTCAAGGTTGGCCAATCTATCTTCCAGTATCTCTCTATTTTCTACCACTTTACTTTGTGGAGAGACCAGCGCGCCTAACTGACTACCCTTAGGTCTACTGGCAAAATACTGGTCAGAACGTGCTTTACTAAGCTTTTCGGCTTTGCCTTTTATGATGATCTGTCTTTCTAAAGATGGCCAGAAGAAGTTCAGGCAGGTCTTGGAATTTGCCTGTAAAGCCTTGCCTTTTTCGCTATCATAGTTCGTGTAGAACACAAAACCGTATTCGTCATAATATTTGAGCAAGACCACGCGTGTTTTAGGAAAACCATCCGTCCCGATGCTGCTTACCGTCATGGCATTAGCTTCGTCTATGTTATCATCATTTTTCGTGTCGTAATACCAACGCTGGAATTGCTGTATCGGGTTTTCTTCCAGATCAGAACGCAACAAACTTTTTTTTGCATACGTCTTTCGCTGGTCGTGTAGATCTTCCTTCATCCTCAATTTTTTTACAAAAATCGGATAATTTAGTGTAAATGATGACAGGAAAGATTAAAAAATAGTCGTGTCCTACTAAGATATTAGATATAGGATGTTAGCTATAAGATGTTAGATAAAAACTTAAATAACTAAATGTCAAATTCATATGAACATTCATAGCTTTTAAGTATTAAAGAGGTCCATAAATTTTAATAGCGAGGCATCTAAGCTGCTAATAAAACCAAATGCTAATCATGGCTGACATCGACTGAATTTTATAGGTTCACAAATGATAAATAATATCTATCTTTTGATGCACCCAATGGTTAAAACTTTCTATGCTGACCTATTGCGTCTGTTCATCGGCTTTTGTAGTTTTTGATGTAACCAACTATATATGCCTTGACCATGGTATTTAATTATAAACTTATACCACACGATAAGATCTTGCGGGAGCGGTTTTCTTTGGATGCATGAGAAATTTACTTGCTCAATAGCCTTTAAGGTTTTGAACTTCTTTGGCTATATTTTTTCTATAATTGTTAAATTACATAAGAACGCTATAACCACGCTGTAACATGACCGAAGGTATACTGGAGCCCTACTGGAAGATTGGAGTTGGTTGTAGGTATCTGTCTTTTAGATGACTCCAAATTGTTGACGAGAGCTTTGAGTTTGGTCTGCGTTTTTTTAACGTATACCTTAATAAATAATACAATAAGAAGCTACTACTCCGTCAGACTATATGAACAACTGGAAAAGGGTTGAAGAGTAATTGCTATATCTTAGGTATTTGATACTTAAGCATGGTAAGCATTAAGAAAGTGGCATAAGCTTTGTTTAGGAATCTCAGTATCGATAAAGGATGAATATTTTTCAAAAGAATGTTGATATTGATCAGACCGCATTGGAAAATTCATCAAAATGACTATGTTATTGGGTATGAAGTTAGCGATCCGGGTTATTGCTAAACTATGTTTTACAAGAATTAGACCATTCATCCTACCTCAAAAACTTTACCACTTATAGCGAGCTCAACGTTTTCAAAGACTTCTCGTGCTTCTTGCTGAAAACGTTCCAGTTTTTTATACCGCGAAGAATAATGTCCCAATATCAATCGACCTGCATTGGCCTTTTGGGCGATGATCCCGGCTTGTTTTGCTGTGGAATGTTTTGTCACTTCGCAAAGGTCTTCATGTTCTTCTAGAAATGTCGATTCGTGATATAAAAGATCCACCTTAGCGATCTGTGTTGCCATTTCAGGTTGAAAAGCTGTATCGCTACAAAAAGCGTAAGCTAATGGCTTATCCGGCGGAAAGGTCAACTTTTTATTATCAATGACGCGTCCATCATCCAGCTTTATGTCCTTTCCTTGTTTGATGGAGTTGTAATACACCGGATCGATGGGATATTGCTGTGCAACTTCGATGTTCAGCTTGCGTTCGCCTAATTTTTCCTGAAATAGAAAACCGTTCGTGTACACCCGATGCACTAATGGTATGGTCGATACTATAACTTGTTCATCTTCAAAGATGACTTCCGGTTCATCTGAGCTCAACTCATGAAAATACAGCGGATAAGAGGTATACGTATTGGCTAATTTCAGTTGTAACAAAATGATCTCTTTAATAGCTTTAGGTCCGTAGATATGGAGCTCCGTTTCCCGTTGCAATAGACATTGCGTAGAAATAAAACCGATCAAACCATAAAAATGATCACCATGTAAATGAGAAATAAAAATATGCTTGATGCGCGTAAATTTGATTTTGTTCAAACGCAGCCTTACCTGCGTGCCTTCTCCACAATCGATCAGGAATTGATGGTTCCTAATGGTCAATACCTGCGCTGTAGGATGAGCCGTCGGTGATGGACTGGCGGAATGGCATCCAAGAATATGTAATTGCATCATTTAAAATCCCAAATCTCGTTCGATTATCTCCACTTGGATCACATCTTCAGCTTCTTTTAACGTTGGAACCGTGTTAATTTCCTCTGGTAGCTCTTCCACTTTGAGCTGATCTATCAATACTACTAACGAATAATTCTCAGGATGGATGGAAGCATGGATACTGATCAGTTGTTTGATGTTCTCCTGATCGATATCAGCAAATCCCAATAGGTCGATCACGTAGTTCTCATCGGGGTTGGACATGATGTGATGGCTCAAGGCCTTGATGAAATCACCGATACTTTCCTTTTCATCGGCTTGTAATAAAATAAAGTTGGTTTTATCCGTTGTTCTCATAATGCTCGATTTTAGATGCTAGTAGATAAAGAACGGCCATTCGTACGGCTACGCCATTTTCCACCTGGTCAAGAATGATATTTTCATCGCCATCGGCAACCTCGCTAGATATTTCCACACCGCGGTTGATCGGCCCAGGATGCATGATGGTTATTTTTTTGTCCAGTCGTTCAAGGCGTTGCTGGTCTAAACCAAAGTGTTTCACATATTCCCTTGTGGAAGGAAAATAGCTTTTGTCCATTCGCTCTCGCTGGATACGTAACATATTGGCGACATCGCACCAGGCCAAAGCTTTGTCAAGATCGGAAAAAACTTTGACATCGAGTTCTACTATCGGCTTGGGTATCAATGTTAGTGGTCCACAAACGCCTACATTGGCACCTAACTGCTGTAAAGCGAAAATATTGCTTAGCGCAACGCGGGAATGTTTAATATCGCCTACAATAAGAATGTTCATGTCTTTGACATTTCCCAATTCTTTACGCAGGGAATAGGTGTCTAACAATGCCTGAGTAGGATGTTCATGCGTACCATCGCCGGCATTGATGATACTGGCATCCACATGATGTGATAGATGAACGCAAGCACCGGGATCAGGATGCCGCATCACGATCATGTCCACTTTCATAGATAAGATATTATTGACCGTATCTACTAAGGTTTCGCCCTTTTTCACCGATGAAGAACCCGCTGAAAAATTGACCACATCGGCGCTGAGGCGTTTTTCGGCCAGCTCGAAGGATAACCTGGTACGCGTGGAATTCTCAAAGAAGATATTGGCGATCGTTACGTCGCGAAGGCTCGGTACTTTTTTGATAGGTCGATTGATGACCTCTTTGAAGTGATCGGCCGTTTCGAAAATAAGATGCAAATCCTCTGTAGTGATATATTTGATGCCCAATAAATGCTTAACACTAAGTTCGCTCATTACGGTTGACTTATATAAACGGCGTCTTCACCGTGTTTTTCTTTCCATTTGACTTCTACGCGTTGCTGGTTGATCACATCCACTTGCTTTCCATTGTAATCTGGTTGTATAGGTAAATGCCGACTAAACCGCCGATCGATCAGCGTTAAGAGTTCCACTTGTTGAGGCCGGCCGAAAGATTGGATACCCGTCAGGGCCGCACGGATGCTTCTGCCAGTATACAATACATCATCGATGAGGATCACATTCTTATCTTCCACGACGAAGTTGATATCAGTCTGATTAGCTTGCAGAATCTTCGAACGCCGAAAATCATCGCGATAAAAGGTAATGTCCAATTTTCCGTATTTGATATTTTCCAGATGATGATCGTCCTTTAGGATGCGCAGGAGACGATCGGCCAGAAAAATGCCACGTGGCTGCAAACCGATCATTACCGCATTTTCAAATTGCTGATGGTCTTCGATCAGCTGACAGGCCAATCGCTGTAAGATCAGATGGACTTCCTGATATCCCAGCAACTTTTTCTCTTTCATAGAAAGCAAATCTACAGCAAAAGTAGTATTTTTAAATGTTTTTAAAGGCGAAAAACAAAAGCACGGCAAAGGTGAATTTTTTTAAAAGGTCTGAAGATCTATTTATTTATCAAAAGACGGAAAGAACGTATTTTAGCTTTTCGGCCATCAACTTCAAAATATGAATAGAAGTTTTTCTTGATATGTATCGCACTTTATTCCATAAAAAATCAACTCGGGTTCACAGGAATATCAGTGCTTTATCCATGTAAATTTTATGCTAGTCCGTCCAGTCAGTGAGGTTTGTAGAGCAAACTATAACCATTTTGAAAGTCAGATGGAATGATTATTTTCAATGATCAAAACGAAACAAATTCATAAACGATAACATATGTCCGCATCCCTTGTATTTCAAATCGTCAATACCATCGTCCTGCCAGCCTGGTTGATCTTGATCTTCTTTCCTGGTAGATCTTGGCGAAAACCGGTGATCTATGCTTTTTCCATGGCGATGGCCGCAATTTATGTAGTATACGTCAGCTTAGGTTTTGAAGATATGGACATGCAATCTTTCAATACTTTAGCCGGTGTTAAGTCGATGTTCAGCAGCAATGTCGCTGTACTTACCGGTTGGGTCCATTATTTGGTATTCGACCTGCTGATCGGCAGTTGGATCGTCGACCAATCACGCCGACACGGTATTCCACATCTATACATAGTTCCCTGCCTTTTCCTGTGCTTCCTCTTTGGTCCCGCCGGATTTTTATTGTTTAAAATCATTCAGTTGATGAGGATGAGGAAATTGGGGTGATTATTTTGTCAAAAAATGTAATTGACATAAACTTAAAACCAAGAAAACCGGTTAAATGATAGTATAAGTTCAAATAGGGAGAATCAAATCAAATCGGTTAATCTATTATTCAGCTTTTAACCCATAAGAAATGTAAATAAAAAAATCGAAAGTAATAATAAAACCGTCGACCCTACTGAATGGATCATCCTTTCTCAGAATATAACATCAGTTGGTGAAAATATCTTTAGGTTGATGCCTTATATCAATCCTAAAATTTGATAAAAGAACACATTCTTTAACGGTATTTATTTCTGATCAAAGTGTTCGCTATTTCATCAACAAAAGAATCAGCAACTAATTTTGATTTATCCTTATTTTTTAAGCTATGCCATTTGATACCATGCAACCTGGTGATTTCTTTTGCCCAGTCAATTCCCTGTGCATCTTCCGGACTTCCTACAATAAAATCTCTGTTTTGCTGATCGTGTAAGTATTCCTGCAGAAAATAACCGAATTCCCATCTTGTTGAAGGTCCTATGTTCGGCGCAAAGACACCTGACCTTTTTTTTGTCCAATAGGTGGGAAGCCAAAATGTGGTGATATCACATGACCTTAAATACTGAAGTTCCCAATGGGTTTGTTTTTTCCATAAGGCTTTACTATCGCTATAAGGTTCCTGGTGATCAATGTCTTTCCAATTACCACTGGATGGCTCTGGTGCAACAAGCAACATATCAGCATCTAATCTAGCGTCTTCTTTAAGCTTAGCGATAAGTTTCCTTCGCCACCCATTTTTCATTTCACCATCTGGTGGTGAGGCGCCACCTAAGAAAACTCCTTGTTTAGGATAGACCGTATCATCATCACGGGCAAAAAGACATCTCAGGTCATTTTCTTCTGTGTTCATCGCTCATTTTATCACTTACAAAATTAAACAAGTTACCCTATTAGAAAGTTAATACAGTTGTAATAAAAAAATGGAGGTACGTTCAAAATGAATGGTTCATTTCAGTTCATAAATGCTTTTGATGACCTAAATATTCTTAATTTAAAATAGCCCATAGCAAAGCGACCATGCCAATGATAAAACATATGGTAAGCCACAACATAAGATCATAGGGTGATACTGCTGATCTATAGATGACGGTAAACAAGAATAAAAAGTATTCCGGTGACCATCCAAATAGGATGCGCTTCCAGTGCTGAAGGTTTTTTAAATTGTGGTGTAAAATTGAGTAGCACTTTTAATGCTGACCATTCCTATAAGATCAGCAATAAATTGGCCAAAACCATTAACCCGGTAATTACAGGAGTGTAAGCAAAATAGTAAGAAAGGGAGATCACGAAGATGTTCAGGCTTAATGGTAAACATAAGAAAGAACCCAGTCTTGAGCATTTTTGGGTTATCAGCAATGCGCCTATCAAGAGTTATGTCCAACCGATGAACTCCCAGAACAATCCGGATCGATAAAAGGTTTCAAACATCTGCCAGGCTGAATTGATAGGATAGTTTTCGCCGGACTCTGTTGTAAAACGATCACCTTTGATCTTGATAATGCTGGCAAAGATGAATGCTCCACCCAATACATAACGCGTGTAAATGATAAACAAAGTAGCTAATTTATACCGCATCATGTTTTTATTCATGACCTAAAGATGTAAAGATCGTTACATTTTGTCTTTACTTGTTGTTCATCCTTAAGATAGAACGGTCATTAGAAAAAACCTTTTCAAGCATTTTAAAATTTATAATTTTATAGTAATTTTACTCTCAGTATAATAACTTAGATGAGATGCGCTTCCTTCATCTTACGATAATCCGGTTAAGTTTATGCTTTTTAACAGGAATAGCATTGGGTTTCGCTCTTTCTATCGATTCATTAATTTCTCGATCAACGTTTGGAGTTGTTTTGATCCTATTCTTTCTAAGTTTCTTCCTTTCATCGAAGATCGACCTTTGTAAGGTCATATTTTGGTTTTTTAGTCATCTCTTGGTGTTTTGTATCGGCTTTCAAATTGCTGAATGGGATAAAATTATTCATCAGTCCGATCATTATGTTCATCATATCAAAGAAGAGTATCATAACGTTGAAGCTAGCATCCAAAATGATTTTAAGGATACGGATTATTATCAAAAGTTCTTGTTGAACATTCATCGTGTGGATGATAAAGAAGTTACAGGAAATGCACTGCTCCAAATCCCCAAAAAATTTATGTTCGACTCATTGAGTATCGGCGATCATTTGATGTTCAATACTAAATTCCAAAAGTTCAGGAAAGCACAGAACCCTTCATTATTTGATTATCCGGAATATATGGCCCATCAAGATATACTTAGATATGTCAATCTTGAAAAGGGTCAGCAATTGATCATCCAACGTAATGACCACTTCCATGTTCTTCGATTCGCGGAAGAACTAAGGCAAAGGATAGGAACATCGCTTACTAAGGCGGGTTTTGATAAGCATCAGGTCAATTTGATCAAAGCCTTAATACTAGGGCAAAAAGAAGACCTTGAGCGTTCTACCTATCAGAAATTTGCAGATGCCGGAATTGTACATATCCTTGCTGTTTCCGGGTTGCATGTAGGTATTGTTTTAGTGATCCTACAAAATGCACTTAGTTTCTTTGAACGAATTAAATATGGAAAATACATCAAGCTCTTCTTTGTGCTTTGTTTTTTATGGAGCTTTGCCCTGATGGCAGGTTTTTCTCCGTCAGTGGTCCGCGCCAGTTTGATGTTCACTTTATTCGCTTTCGGGTTCAACTTATTGAAAAGAAGAAGTGATACGCTAAATTATTTAGCCATTTCCATGATAATCATTCTGCTATTTTATCCAAAAATGATCTATCAGGTAGGTTTCCAGCTAAGCTACACCGCGGTCTTTGGAATAGTGATGTTATATCCTAACATGATAAAATTGTATAAAGCGAAGTATAAATTGGACCAGTTTATATGGTCAGTGATATGTGTTACGATCAGCGCACAGTTGGCTATACTACCATTAGCATTATATTATTTCCATCAATTCCCGGGTCTGTTCATCATAGCTAATGTTCTTGTCATTCCCTTTTTAGGAATTATCTTATCTGCAGGCTTTATAGCGATAGGACTTTCCCTTTTGGAAGTGATACATTCATTTTTGGTCAAGCTGATCGGATGGATATTGGACGCGCTGTTATTGGTTACCGATACTGTCGCACAGTATGATCAATTCCTGATAAAATATATCTATTTTGATGATATCATGCTGATCCTGTCCGGTATGGCCTTGCTTCTGTTCCTGATCTATCAGCGCTCCTATCAAAAAAGACTTTTGCTAATATCCGGATGCTTAGTAGCTCTACTTCTGCTCTATTATCATCGTGTTCAACCGGATAGATTTCCTCAAAAAGCCTTTGTCTTCCATGAGATCGCCCATTCGCATTTGGGTTTCGCTCAGGGTCAGACCCTGCACATCTTCTCAAGCGATTCCAGTTTGACCATGAGCGACTATCTTATTCGGAATATGCAAATGAAATACGGGAAAAAGCAGGTTGAAATTAACAGTCTCGAAAACTTCTATCGATTAAATGAAGATAAAAAACTGGTCATCATAGATGAAGCCGGTATATATAAAAAGGACTGGGTCAATGGAAATATCGTCCTTCTAAGGAATTCGCCTAAGATCAATTTGAACAGATTGATCCATCATCAACCGTATCAGATCATTGCTGATGGTAGTAATTACACCTCATTTGTCAAGCAATGGAAAGAATCGGCCAAAGAACAAAATGCAGATTTTTATTCAACAGCTGATGATGGATATTGGGAATATTCGGTCACAAATGAATCGTCTTTTAGAATGTCGATTCAAAATCATCTCTGTATTTTTTCCAGGATTCCTTAGTAGTTACCTTCTTATAATCATCAGATGCGATCATTTTTAAGTAAACTTCCAGTTGTTCAGCAGTTTTATAACCTTTGACCGGGGAGATCAAATTAGACTCTTCATCAAAGAAAACTATGGTTGGATAGGCATTTACTTTCATGGCATGCGCAAACAGATGCTGATTGTTCCTTTGATTTTTGCTTCTACCTTCCACGTAATTAGGGTTAGTATAAGTAAATCCCTGATAGGTAACTTCTTCGTTACCTTCCGCATTGAACTTTACCGCATAAAAGTTCTCATTGACATATTTGATCAATTTTTTATTCTGGAAAGTGCGCTTATCCAATATCTTACAAGGTTTACACCAGGTGGTGTACACGTCGACCATTATTTTTTTAGGATTATTCTTTTGGGCTTGTAACGCTTCGTTCATGCTCATCCAGTTGATCTCCTGAGCAGCAATGTTCAGGCAGATGAACAGGAATGATATACTCAATAATAATCTCATAAAGAATCATTTAACGCCATGCATCAGCTTATTGACCACTTTACCTAGAGCCATGATCAATAAACCGAATGCAGCTGGTATTATGGTAAAAATAAGGAAAAACGTGGAAAGTGAGTATTCTTCAGTAATATTTTCTATCTCACCACCCAATAATGCGGCCAATTTATTACCGATAGCAATAGCCAGATACCACATTCCGAACATCAGCGCGATCATGCGTGCTGGAACGAGTTTACTTACATAGGATAATCCTATGGGCGATAGGGACAGTTCACCTAAGGTGTGGAAAAGATAAGCGAATATCAGCCAGATCATACCAACTTTTACACCCGGTTGAATACCATAAGATCCCCAGGCTAAAAGTCCAAAGCCAATGGCCATGATGATCAATCCTAATCCATATTTTACGGTTGCTGATGGATTGTATTTACTGTCAAACCACCGGGAAAAGAAAGAGGCAAATGCTATAATAAAAAAGGAATTGAGTATACTGAACCAGGAAACGGGAATTTCGATCTCGTTCTCTTTGACTTCTTTTATCCGAGCCCTGATCACCTGATCTTCTTTATCTAATTCTTCAGCTTTTTGCCGTAAAGCTTCTGCTTCATCAGAAGGCAAATATCCAAAATTGGCACCTTTATTATCTTTCCTTATCACGGATATTTCCTCACCAACTTGAAGGTCAATTGACTCCGCTATCCTTTTTTCGCGTTGGACTACCTTAGCATCCGTAGCTACTCCCCTGTTTTCAGCAATCGGGTCATATTGATAGATGATCTCTCCATCGTCGTTTTTTTCCTGACTACCATCATCTGTCAGAACAGGTTTTTTTACCGCATCATATTCAATAACATAAGCTTTAGTTTGCCAATCTCTGTTCAGCATCCAGATGATCAATCCCCAAATGGCGATAAAGGTGACCGCTAAGACCACGTTCGAGCCTGGAATCTTTTTAAAAGATCGTTTTGCTAATAAGAACAAAACATAAGTGACGATCACAAGCGGAATGATCGTCAGGGCAGAATTGACCACATTATAGGCTATCGCTGCACCACCGCTTAATGTTCGATCTACATAATCACGTGCAAAAATAATAAGCGATGACGCGCCTTGTTCGAAAGACATCCAGAAAAATACCGTAAAAAACGCGAAAATAATGAAGGCGACCATTCGATCACGAACGATACCCGAATAACGACTGATCCTACTGATGACCAAATATAAAAAGGCTGCCAGACCAAAAATTACCGCAACATATTGTCCCGCAATATCGCCGAAGGCCACCCAGGCAAAAAGATCGATGTCAGCGATCTTAGACATTGGATCATTGATCGCATAACCCAATCCGATGACCGATGATATCACAATAAGCACTATATCTAATGGCGTGAACGGATTGCGCTTTTCTTCATCTGATACATTTTGTTCATCCTTTGTTGCTTCCTCAGACACTGATTCTTCTGCTGTTTTCGGTTTCGCCTGCTTGAGTTGAGCTTCGGCCGCTTTGGCCTTTTTAGGCGTTGAACCGATATCACCAAAAAGTGGCTTGGCCAACCAGAATTGTAAAGTTCCCAGTAACATAAAAACGCCGGCCAAACCAAAACCGTAAGACCAGCCTAATTTTTCTGCCAAATAACCGCAAAGTAGCATCCCAAAAAATGCCCCGGCATTAACACCCATGTAAAATATCGTATAAGCGCCGTCTTTTTTCTCCGGCAGATATTGATACATCGACGAAATGATGGAAGTCAAATTAGGTTTAAAAAATCCGGTTCCTACAACGATGAGTCCCAATCCAAAATAAAGCGTGGTTTCCGTTTCTAAAGCCATAAAACCGTGACCAGCCGTCATTAATACCGATCCAATAACGACCGCCCAATTGTAACCGGTGTACTTATCAGCGATGATACCGCCAACGATAGGTGTGATATACAAAAGCATAGCATAGGTACCAAACAATGCACCAGCGTTTTCAGCCGACCATTCCCAACCCGGATTATAACTGATGGCGGCCATCGTCAAAAAATTGACCAGCAAAACACGCATTCCATAAAAGGAAAAACGCTCCCACATCTCTGTAAAGAACAGCACAAATAATCCGGCCGGATGACCTAAAACTTTTGATTCAAAAAAATCCGGACTTGCTTTTATCTTATCCATGATAGCTTATTTTATTTCATCATCCGCAATATCAAAGCCTTCTTGCTCTAAACCTTCTACTTCCTTATCTTCTGCTCCATGGGTGAGCCTCTTGAGTGGTTTGAGCAATAGTATCACCAGAATACCAAATGCTACGGTCAGGATGGTGATACCCGCAAATGTCCTAAATTCAAGATCGGTCTGGAACTTTTCTACGATCATCGTTCCCTGATATCGACCTTCCTTATAATCGAATTTCAAAGTAAGGTCCATTTTTTTCGTTGATGATGAACCATATTCTTTAAATCGCTCAAGTAATAATGCGCGATCCTCATCAGACTGAAAAGCAAACAGCCCATCGATGGACTGAGTGTTCTTAGTAGCATTTATGTTGATATTATCATTGTCCAAATAACCTTCTGCATTAACAGAAAAAACCTGATTATCGGCTAACAGAGAATCTGCATTTTTTTCATTGAGCAAAGGTTTGACCTCATTCTTATCAGCTGATAATTCTATTTGAACCGGCTCGGCCTGAGAAGATTCGCCAATGATACCGGCTACTTTATTGCCCATTCCGGTAGCGGCAAAATAAATGCCCATCATCAAAGCGCCATAGCGAAGTGGTGCTAATTTCGTGATAAAAGAAAGCGCTACCGGTGATGCACTTAATTCGCCAATGGTATGTAATAAATAAGCTAAAACTAACCAGTAAATGGCTGCTGATCCCATTTCTTCATATTGAATGGTCGCAAAAACCATAAACAAAAAGCCTAATCCCATAATGATAACACCTATAGCCATCTTAAAAATAGAAGATGCTTCTTTTCCTTTGTTTTTGATCCACTGCCAAAACAGGGCAACTGGAATTCCAAATATGATGATATAAGCGGGATTGAGCGACTGGAAGAAGGCTGCGGGAATTTCCCAACCACCTAAAGTTCTATCTGTTTTTTGCTGTGCGTAAATGTTTAATAATCCACCGGCTTGTTCAAATGCACCCCAAAAAACGATAACGATCAAAAATGAAAGCAAAAGAACTATAAACCTGTCTTTTTCTATCTTACTGCCCAGATCTTCAAAGACCGTCATCATAAAACCGACAACTGTAGATAAAAACAAAAAGAATATGATATAAGCTACCAATTCTGTTTCCATAAAAACAATGGGACCAACAACGCTCAAAGCGGCTAATAAAAGAACTACCGTAAGTGATTTTTTAGTGGATAACATCTTTTTGAAGATTTCGTTGATGGATACCGAGTTTTCATCCATATCCTTTTTATCCGGTGGATTCCCAACTTGCTTGAGAAAACGTTGTCCATATACATAAACCAATTGTCCCACTACCATACCTATGGCGGCAAGTCCAAAACCATAATGCCATCCATAGACTTTAGCGACAATACCTACGGTTATTCCGGCTATTGCCGCTCCTACATTAATTCCAATGTAAAAAATAGAGAAACCTTTATCTCGCCTTGGATCGCCTTCTTTATACAATCCGCCAACCATAGTGGAAACATTAGGTTTTAACATGCCAACACCGAGAACGATGAGTAACAAACCGGTGTAAAATGCCCAATCTTGTTCAACGGATAAAACACCATGACCGGCAACCAGCAACCAGCCGCCTATCATTACGGATTTTTTCTGCCCGAAGATCTTATCTGCGATTATACCGCCGGGAACTGAGGCTACATAAACCAGCATGGTGTACCAGCCATAGATAGCCAATGCCTTACCTTCATCCCAACCTAAACCCGGATTTTCAGAACTGACTTTGGCTAACATGTAAAGGGTTAGAATAGCACGCATACCATAGTAAGAAAAACGCTCCCATAGTTCTGTAAAAAATAGGATGTAAAGGCCATTAGGATGACCGAATAGTTCTTTTTCGTGAGCTTGTTTTGTTGACATATTCTTGATTTTGGATTATGTATTATGTATTATGAATTTTTACTTGGTTTTGTTTTGTCGTAAGAATAATACTTTTAAGAATTTTCAATAAAGAATCTGCTTTAGGTCTATATTCATTGTAAATACTTTCATCTATAAATTTAGTGGCTTTCATTAAATCTAACCAGTAAATTGCTTCATCGCACTCTTTTTGAGCAATGGATAATTTATGTATGAAATCATTTTTACTTTCCGCATTTAAGGCTTCTCTTACATTAGCACCAATTGAAGTGCCACATTTAAGCAATTGCTTACTCATCACAAATTCTTTCTTGTTTGAGATAAGCCATTTGTATAAATTAACTATATCAATAGCGAACAAAAATGACTTTTCTTTTATTAAATTTTGGCTCATAAAACCTTATTACTTTATCTAAATAAATAATCCATCATTCATAATCCATCATTCATAATCCATCATTCATAATCCATCATTCATAATCCATCATTCATAATCCATCATTCATAATCCATCATTCATAATCCATTTCATGCTTTAACCTATTTATGTTTTGTCAATAGAAAATTCCCTTTATTTCTTTCTTCAAAAGACAATTGATGTTTTGATGGAATTCTATTGATACGTCTTGAAAGCTCCAAAAATCTCATAAATCGTTCACCACCGGAAAGTTTCAGGAATTCTTCCTGTTGTTTTCGCTTGCTTTCTTCTTTGGTCTGAAATTTTACTTCCACTTAAATGAATTTTGAGTTTTGAATTTTAAATTTTGAATTGTTTTTAAACATCTATCTATAAGAAAAACTTTAAACTTTACGGTTACAAAATTCAAAATTCATAATTTCCAAACCGCTTCTCCATACAATTCCGCTATGCGGAATCACTCGAAGCTCTTCATAATTAAGAATGCTTGTTTTCATCAACATAATCTTTAATTCGAAATTCAAAATTTAAAATTTCTTACAGTTTCTCTTTTATAAAATCCGTCATCAATGTATATAAATGCAATCTTGTATTTCCGCCGTAAATACCATGATTCTTGTCCGGATAGATGCGCCAGTCAAATTGCTTATTCGCCTGGACCAAAGCTTCTACTAATTGCATGGTGTTTTGCAAATGCACATTATCATCAGCGCTACCGTGAACTAATAGATAATCGCCCCTTTTAAATTTTTCGACATGCGTGATGGGCGAATTTTCATCATAACCGGATGCGTTTTCCTGAGGTGTCGTCATATAGCGTTCCGTGTAAATGGTATCATAAAATCGCCAACTCGTTACCGGCGCGACAGATATAGCCATATCAAAAACATTGTTCGCTTGAAATAAAGCATTTGCTGCCATAAATCCACCGTAGCTCCAGCCCCAAATGCCTATTCGCTGCGAATCTATATAATCCCGATTGGCTAATTTGATCGCGGCCGATCGCTGATCTTCCAGTTCAAACTTGCCGAGTTCTTCCTGCGTGACTTTTTTGAAATCCCTACCTTTAAATCCGGTGCCGCGTCCATCTACGCAAGCTATGATATAGCCTTTGTTAGCAAGCATTTGATACCAAAGGTCGTTGAAGCTCGCAAAGTTATTTTTTACTTCCTGTGATCCGGGTCCGGAATATTGATACATGAGTAACGGATATTTCTTTGATGCATCAAAATCCGATGGCTTGATCATCCACATATTGAGTTCGTTGCCATTGATAACAATAGTAGATATTTCTTTTTCAGCGGTGTTGTATTGGCTCAGCTTATCGGTTAAAGCTTGATTATCTTTTATTTTACGAATAAGATCGCCATTTTTAGCCTTATGTAAAGTGAAGGTATTAGGCGTTTCAATACTGGAAAACGTGTTGATGAATTGACTGTAATCGGCTGAAAAATCAGCTGCATTGGTTCCTTCTTTTGTTGCCAGGTCTTTTGTTTTCCTGCCGTTGATCTTGACGGAATACACACCACGATTTACGCTACCATTTTGGGTAGATTGATAAAAAACGCGTTTGTTATTTGGATCATATCCGTAATAATCGGTTACCGTCCAGTTTCCATCCGTGATCTGATCATCTACAGAACCATCAGCGTCATAATGATAAAGATGTCGCCAACCGCTGTTTTCCGATGTCCAAATAAAACTGTTATCCGCTAAAAAGGTCAGGTAGTCATTTACTTCTACATAGGCATCATCGGTTTTTGTGAGTATGTTATCCGCTGATAGATCATCAACATCTACAGAATGCAGTTTTAAAGAATCCTGATGCCGGTTCATGCTTTGAACGCTGACGATATTTTCCTTACTGGTCCATTGCAAGCGCGGTAAGTATTCGTATTCGCCCAGATCAATAGCTTGTATCTCGCCGGTTTTGATATCGACTATATGAAAACTTACATCGGCGTTCTCTTCACCGGCTTTGGGATATTTAAAGGTGTCTTCCGATGGATAAAGTTGTTGACCGTAATTCCCATAAATATCCATCGAAAACTCAGGAACTTCACGCTCATCAAAACGTAAGAAAGCGATCTTTGAGCCATCTAAGCTCCATTCATAGGCTTTGACAAAGGCAAATTCTTCTTCATAGACCCAATCGGTCAAACCATTAATGATCTTGTTTTTTTCGCCATCGGTGGTCAATTGATTGGTTTTTAGGTCGTTCAGGTCTTTTACATAGATATTGTTTTCCTTTACATAAGCGACCTGATCGGCATCAGGAGAAAAATGCGGTTCTTGTATCTTGTTATCATCGATCTTAGTCAATTTTTTATCTGCGATATCATAGACATAATAAATCCCTTCGACCGATCGGCGATAGATCGAACTCACCTTAGTGCCTAAGATCGCTTTGGATTCATCGGCTGATAATTCGAAGGCTTGAAAATAAGGGATCTCATCAATAGCCGAGGAATTGATCAGGGTGGCTACTTTCTTTCCGGTGGCATAGCTGTATTTGTCCACGCGCATTTCCCTGTTCTGCCGATCATATTCCTGTACCACATAATGTTTTCCATCCTGAAGGGAACGCAGCGATCGCATTCTATCCTGACGGAATGCGCCGTTCCAGATCTCTTCTAAGGTAATAGGTTTTTTTTGTGCGGACGCCAATGTGATGGATAAACAAGCAAAAAGCACGAATATTCGGGACGTAAGATTCATTTTATCAAATTTAGACCCCAATTTTACTAAAAAAACATTAGATGATCATTAACATTTTTATTAAAATGATAATATGGTGGATTAGATGGCGATATTTCAACGGATTAAGAAGTTGCTTTGTAGCTTAAAATCGTTTTTAATCAGGCTTTCTCTTTGTGTTTAATGTTCACAGCGTCACAGGTAAGAAATTTTGAATTATGAATTCTGAATTCAAAATTGGAATAACTTGTTTTCACAGGTAAAAAGATTCAAAATTTAAAATTTGAAATTCAAAATTGCGTTTTCCATACTCTAGCTATACGCTATCTATACATTCGCTATGCTTGAGGTAGGATTTATAAAAAAGTTGCTGTAGGCTTTGATCATTAATAAAATACCTTTTATATGGTTTTATGGGAATGGTAATTCGTGCTTTTTAAAGTTTGTTAACTGATTTTTAAGGAAAAATTGTAAATTTGATAAATAAAATCATGACGCTTGTTATGGATAACAATGATTAGAATGTTTTTTATCCCAAAATAAAAACGCATTAAGCTGTGGATTTTTATTGTTATAACTAGTTGCCCATAATGCTGAAAAAAACTGAAAAGTTATCATATTGGTAACTTTTTTGATTATATTTGCTTCCAAAGAAATTTGAATTGAAAATTTTTTCGAGAGGAACATTAAGAGATTTTTGGACTAAGCACGCTGATTGTGAACTTCAATTGAGAACTTGGTATAGAGAAACTGAAAAATCGATTTGGAAAACGATAAACGAACTGAAATCTGAATATCCAAATGCGAGTATTTTAAAGGACAATCGAATAGTTTTTAACATAAAAGGCAATGATTACCGACTGATTGTGAAATTTAACTTTGAATATCAACTTGCTTGGATTCGATTTATTGGAACACACGCAGAATACGATAAAATTAACGCAAACGAAATTTAAAATGGAAATTAAACCGATAAGAAACGAAGCTGATTATAACAAAGCACTTGAACGATTAGAAGTGATTTTCGATGCAAAAAGAGGAACCGATGAGGGCGATGAACTTGAAATTTTGTCGATTTTAATTGATAATTACGAAAGTGAAAATTTCCCAATCGAAATGCCAGACCCAATTTCAGCGATTAATTTCAGAATGGAACAAATGGGATTAAAACAAAAAGATTTGGTGGAAATGATTGGATTTAAGAGCCGTGTTAGCGAAATAATGAACAAAAAGCGAAAGCTGACTTTAGAAATGATTCGCAAATTGAATACGAGTTTAAAAATCCCAACTGAAGTATTGATTCAAGATTATTGATAAACAACAGCGGAAAGCACTATGGGCAACATCACCTATAAGCAATTGGGGTTTATGTACTTAAATGAAAAACAATAGAATAAAATAAAGGTCTGTGCTTTACTGAAAAATTAGGGCAAGAAATCCCCAACTGCTCATAGCCCAAACGTTAGCACCAATTTAATTTGACATCTGAACTACTAAATCGAAAATATTAACTATTTTTGATAAAAAGCTAGTTATGATAGTTGAAAGAGAAAATAATGAAATAGTTGTAAGATTTACAGCAAGTAAAAATGCATCAAGAATCCAATCGATATTAGATTATTTGAGATATGAAGAACTAACTTCAAAATCTAAGGCAAAAGAAAAAGATGTAGATGAATTAGTTAAAGAATCTAAATCCGATCGCTGGGAAAAAATTCGAAAAAATATTGGATTTGATGACTAAACTAATAGTTGACTCTAATATAATTTTTAGTGCGATTTTAAATGTGAATAGTCGAATTGGTCAAATTTTATTGACTTCTGACAAATTTTACGACTTCTATGCACAAAATATGTAAGAGACGAAATATTTAATCATCAAGAAAAATTAAAGAAGATAGCTAAGCTTGATGATAATGAATTCCTAGAAGTTTACGAGTTAATACTTAAAAATATTACGATTTTAGACCATTCAATTGCTGGTAAATCGAACTACAAAAAAGCATTTGAATTGTGTAAAGATGTTGATTTGGACGATATACCATTTGTTGCATTCTCATTTTGTTTGAAATGTAAAGTATGGACAGGTGATAAAAAACTTATAAAAGGCTTAAAAGAGAATGGTTTTGATAAAATCGTTACGACTAATGATTTATTTGATGGCTTTCTAAAAAAGAACTGAAAGTTGATAATACTGGTGCTAATCAAGTAGACGGCTCTGCCAGCATTAGCTAGCAGAGTGCGCCTCTCACACCACCCTACCCTTCGGCTTTGCTCAGGATAAACCAAGCGGTTCTCGTATACGGCGGTTCTAGGTACATTACCATAAAGCTCTTTTTACCATTATGAAAAGTTCTTAATTTAAGTATAGGCTATATAATCTCAAGGATTAATTCCTACACGAATTTCAAAACGTACCTCGTTCCGACCTTCCTTACTTGTGAGACCATCCATATATCTGTTTATGGCTCGTTTCCTGTAAGTACTATGTCTTCTGCTGACTTCTCCATATAACCAACTCGTGATCCTGGAGATCTCTCCGCCTGAGGCGGATAAATAGCTTCCCGCCAATGCCTGCTGTATCTACTATATATACCTTTTCTTGTGGGCGTTATCCCGCACGTGCGGGATGCTTACTTACCCAAATATAAATAGCCTCTGTATACAGTTGTTGCTTGATCTATCCTGAGTTTGTCGAAGGGTCAGTACCGGCTTTTGCAGTATTGCTTACCTGCCTGTCCGGCCGGCAGGCTTCAGTCCTAACTTCACAGTTAGCAACCCCCGTAAATAAATACGGGGCAGGCTTTGCGACTTGCTAATGGTTATGGTCAGCCTTTCCCATACTTGATACGGGATTACCCCGATCCATAAGGGACTTCAACCCTCTAGCTTATTCCTTAGTATTAAAAAGAACTTTAGTCAATTTTGACTATATTTACCATTCGAGGCGTACACAATTGGTGTAAAAACATAAGGCGGTCAGTAGTTTCCGCAAGTTTTCGGCTCTTAGCAAGCTTTGTCTCGGTGGACAAGAAAGAAGCTTCGAAATGCCTTACGTTTCATACCCGAGACCGTTGTGCGACAGTTAAAAAAAATCACGTAAAAATTGAATGATAGAATTAAATTAATAACTTTGCTAATATGGATTTAAGTCTAGAAAATAAAAAAATCGAGTTAATACAGTGGTTGTCGACATTAAACGATAAGTCTTTAATTGACAAACTGATGAAATTAAGAGAAAGAGAAAAAACCGATTGGTGGAATGAAATTTCAACTGCCGAAAGAGAATCTATTGAAAAGGGAATCGAAGATGCTGACAATGGAAAATTGACTTCTCATTCAAACGTGAAAGGGATTTATGAAAAGTGGTTATAAAATACTTTGGACTGACCACGCAATATATGAACTTAAAGAGACTGTTGAATACCTTGAAAACAATTGGTCTGAAAAAGAATTAAGAAAGTTTTCTGCAAAATTAGATCACACAATCGAACTGATTTCAAAGATGCCTCAAATTTTCCCTGAATCAATTGAGAAAAAGAATATCCGAAAAGCTGTAGTTGAAAAACATAACAATTTATACTATAGAATCAATAAAAATACAGTTGAGATTGTTTCTTTATTTTCAAATAGAAAGAATCCAAATAAGAAAAAACTATAAAACCGTTGCACAATCGAGTAGACGGCTCTGCCAGCATTAGCTAGCAGAGTGCGCCTCTCACACCACCCTACCCTTCGGCTTTGCTCAGGATAAACCAAGCGGTTCTCGTATACGGCGGTTCGAGATACATTACCATAAAGCTCTTTTCACCATTATGATTAATTCTTAATTTAAGTATAGGCTATACGATCTCAAGGATTGTATTCCTACACGAATTTCAAAACGTACCTCGTTCCGACCTTCCTTACTTGTGAGACCATCCATATATCTGTTTATGGCTCGTTTCCTGTAAGTACTATGTCTTCTGCTGACTTCTCCATATAACCAACTCGTGATCCTGGAGATCTCTCCGCCTGAGGCGGATAAATAGCTTCCCGCCAATGCCTGCTGTATCTACTATATGTACCTTTTCGTGTGGGCGTTATCCCGCACGTGCGGGATGCTTGCTTACCCAAATATAAATAGCCTCTGTATACAGTTGTTGCTTGATCTATCCTGAGCCTGTCGAAAAATCAGTACCGGCTTTTGCAGTTCGGAACGATCCTGTACCGATGCGTCAGCAATCGCTTACCTGCCTGTCCGGCCGGCAGGCTTCAGTCCTAACTTCACAGTTAGCAACCCCCGTAAATAAATACGGGGCAGGCTTTGCGACTTGCTAATGGTTATGGTCAGCCTTTCCCGTACTTGATACGGGATTACCCCGTTCCATAAGGGACTTCAACCCTCTAGCTTACTCCTTAGTATTAAAAAGAACTTTAGTCAATTTTGACTATATTTACCATTCAAGGCACACACACTGCATATCGCTCATTGCGGAGTTTTGGCGGAAACCGAAGTTTTGAGATTTTCTGGAAATTAAAATCTATAATTGAAAAATAATCGCTAATTTTCCGCAACGAGTCGATATGCGAGAACGTTGGCAGTAAGCAAAAAACTGAGTTCAAGATCAAAATATTTCAATACATTTAAATAAACTTTCTTATCATAGTAAAAAATAATTGCAATGAAAACTATTGAAATTAGAAAAAAATTGATTCACGAAATAAATTTATCCAATAATAAAAATTTATTGGAGGAATTTTATAATTACCTAAACCAAGAAAATAAAGTACGAAAAACCTATAAATTAAGTAAAGAGCAAAATGCGGCTATAAAAGAAGCTCGAACCCTAATTGAAAATGGCGATTTTTTGACTAACGAACAAGCTGACCAAGAAATAGAAGAATGGCTAAACAAGTAATTTGGTCTCTAAGAGCACAAAACGATAGGAAAAAAATTAAATCAAAGACCTAGAAAACGTTATAAATATGAAAATCCTATATTTGTGATGGATAAATTATTGTTTAATGATGAAGTTGCATTTATAACTTGAATCCGGCATATTGCTGGAACTTTTTCAAATCAAAGATCATGAATATTTTAAGTAGATTGTTCATTTTAGCGATAAGCATCAATTGTTTGCAGGCGCAGCAATTAAATGGCGCGTGGAAAAAGATAGATGAAAAATCAGCAGACCAGCTTACCATCAGATTATACAGCGATGCCTACTTTACCACTTCCACCAGAATAGCATCTACTGGCGAATTTGTTGCCTCATCAGCCGGAACTTACACGTTAAATGAATCCGATTATATCGAAAATTATGAGATCCATTCTGACTCAAGAGCGGTAACAGGAGCTTTTGTAAATTATGATCATGAGATCAAAAATGATACCCTACGTATAGAAGACAAAAACTCAAGGAATTCAGAAATTTGGGTGAGGATCGATACCGCCAAAAAAGATAACGTCACCTGCTGGAAGATCCATCAGGCTTATAGAGAAGGTGAATGGAAGACCATAGAAGATAAACCCAGAAAGTCCCTGAAGATGTTAACGGACAATTACTATCAGGTGATCGGACTGAATAGCCAAACCGGTGAATTCTTTGGTTCCAGCGGCGGAAAATGGACTTTTGAAGATGGAACGCATAAAGAAATGGTACGCTTTTTCTCAAAAAATCCTGATATAGTGGGGAAAACGCTACCGTTTGATAAAGCAATAAAAGACGGCATTTGGCATCATGATGGTAAAAGCTCTGAGGACGAATATATTCAGGAACGATGGAAGAAGTTTAAGTAGATTTCTTTAATTGCAAAAAGCTAATCTTGCATATTAGTATCGATAAATATCAACATAAGTTAGACCATTTATTGTTTAATAGTTACTACAAAGCTATAACTCAATAATACAGAAGATCTTTCAATACATCAAACCAAAGTGCCATAATGGAATAGTATTCAAGTAACCATTTTCAATGTCATCTTTAATAAGGAATCCGTTTTGAAGTGATCGTATTTGTTCTTGATCCTTACTTCTACCCCCTATTTCAAAATGTATATCATCAATTTTAAAATCAGCTGATCTTGATAGATTTACATCCTTAAGAACACGTAATTGATTATAAAAAAAAGTTTCTCTAATATTTCCTGTATCTGGGTTTTCATAGGTTAAATTATGGATCAGATTTGTATTTTCTAAATAGATCTTACTGACCTTTCCTAAACTTCTAATGCCTTTTGTGTCTTCTCTGAGTTGTGCGATTAGGCCTGCTTCCTCTAGATATAGCAAATAGTCTGATATATTGTTCCTACTCGCATTCATCATTTCAGCAATTTTTGACATATTAGGTTTAAAAGGAACACTTTGAGAAATAATGGATAATAAATGTTTTAATTTCCTGCCTGTTGAAACATTCATATTCGCATAGAAAGGAATATCAACTTCTAAGGTTTGATCGATGATCTGTTTCAACTTGATTCCATGATCATTCTCAAGCGAAAATGGATAAAATCCCTTCTTTAAATAAGAAGAAAATAGCGGTAATGGATGATCGATGTTAGTTATATCAACATCATGTGTTAAAATTTGATCAAACGAATAGACTGGAACTTCAATTTGATGTATCAAAGCTAAATATTCCCGAAAAGACATGCCTTTCATGAAATACATAACCGACCTCCTACTCAGATCTGCACTTCCCTGCTTAATATCCAATAGAGAAGAACCCGTAAAAACGATCTTTAGGTCTTTATGATAGTCATAAATGAGCTTTAATTCTCTTGACCAATTTGGATACTTATGAATCTCATCTATGAATAAATATTTGCCTCCGTATTTTACAAATTCATCTGCCAAATCAACAAGACGGTTTTCTGTAAAATAAAAATCTTCCGCAGTTACATAAAGACTTTCCTTCACAGGAAGTTGCATCTTGATATATTGCAATACTAAAGTAGTTTTACCTACACCTCTGGGACCAATTATACCTATCAACTGATTTTCCCAATTGACCTGATAATAAAGGTATCGAACAAAATCAGTATTAGTCTTTTTTAAAAGTTTTCCAGCATATTCAAATAATCGTTCCATAATATAATTTTGTAAAAATATAAAAATGCACTTTAATAGTGCGTTTTTATAATATAATTGCATTGCCAGGGTGCAAATAATTCGAATTGAAAGTTATTTTTATAATGGAAACTTAATCAATATAAATTGATAGTCTAGCACGATTTAGATAGGAAATATGGTGTAAAAATTTTTGATGAACTCAATACCTCAATTTCAAATTTCAATATTTAAATGAAGCGTACAATATTTGCTGAGACTACTTGATAGAAAAGGGAAATTAACTTAAAACCAAAGAAAAATGGTCTAAAGGAATGAGGTATTATAAAAGATCCATTCCTGACACTAAAGGTCAGCACAGGTCCACGACGGAATGACATTAAATCACCCAAACCGTTTTCCAAATGATCTTAATATCCGTCATTAAGCTGTAGTTTTTTATATATTCCTTATTGATCCAAACCTTTTCCGGCCAGATGACTTCATCGTTTTATTGTTGGACTTAAATGCTATACATTATTGACCATTGTGAATTACAATAGCGTTTAAAGTGGAAAATTCAATATAAAGCTGAATTCAGGCTGTTTTTCTGACAATTTGCTACTAAAAACACCACTTATCATTCGGCCTGCCTATGTCGGCAGATATGCAAAGTCAGGTTTTTGAATATTGGTTTTTATGACCTTTGATCAATATTTATCTAATAAATAGGTTGCTACCCATTCTGGAATATTTTGTTCGTGAATATGGATGGTATTTTTCTTCTTTTCGACTATAAGATTTCGTTTTTGATTACTACTGTCTAAAACAAAAGCCCTGTCTGATAGCTGGAAAGCATCATATAACAAATTTAGGGATCTGTAATATCTGGAAACGATCTTTTCTTCGTCTACCGCGTGTCCGCCTTTTTTTACTCTATTTAAAACTCTTTGTTTATTAATATCAGCATCTTGTGTACATATAAAATAAAGATAGGTCTTGAAACCTGTTTTTTTTGCTTGGTCTATAAAATTAACTTTTGAAGAATGAGACATCACAGTTTCAAATGAAAATGTATTTTTCTCTTTGATCAATTTGTAACGTAAAAATGTTGCAAGCAAAGCTGCTTGATAGCTACTAATTTGAGACTTGCATACCATAATATTGTTTTCAATAAATAACTTAGAATCTAAATTTTGTATGCGATCATCTTCTTTAAGATCAACTAAAAAAGACTTCCACTCTTTGTTTGTTATTGTCGTAGAACAATAATCAGATGCTTTCAAAAAATGATGTGTATCCAGTTTATTTTTTAAAATATCAGCATTGATAAAATAACCTAACTTGTATTTCTTATTAATCTCTCCAATAAGCGTTGACTTACCCGATCCGTTAGGTCCGCAAAACATTCTAAGACGTTTTGTTGCCATTGTTGATCTTGATTATTTTCTTATTAATTTTTTTAGTGCCGAAAGTCGCTTTCCTTAACTTTATTTGTTTCCCATCTGGTTCTATACGATATAAAATTCCGTTTTTTACAGTAATATAAGGTTGACCCAAGGCTTTTGTAATACTAATAGATTCTCTACTAGCTTTTCTTTGTGCTTTGATCAAGTCTTTTGTTCTCAGTTCATCCATCATTTAGAATTTAGCCTTAAAGATATTGAAATTATCTGGTTTGCACATTTTTTTTAAAGTCAAAGGATAAATATCGCGATATCATCCCGTCTGGTTGCTTCTTGATTATTAGATTCTTCAATTGGAACCTTTTTTTGTGATAAAAGATTTATCTCCCATATAATGCGGGGTCTGAATGACAATAATTACCCAAAAACCGTTTTCCAGATTATCTGAATATCCTTAATTAAATTGTAGTTTTTGATATATTCTTTATTGATCCTCACTTTCTCCGGCCAGATGACTTCATCGTTGTATCGCTGCGGATCATCTTGCTCTGCCAATAGCTCTTCCTCATCTCTAAATGCTAAAGATGCCGGTCCGGTGATGCCGGGCCTGACGGATAAAATGATCTTATCATCGCCCTGAAGTTGGTCTGCATAACCCGGCACATCCGGTCGTGGACCTACAAAGCTCATCTTCCCAATGAGCACATTCCAGAGTTGCGGTAGTTCATCGAGTTTTGTTTTGCGCACAAACTTACCTATTCCAGTTAAGCGCTCTGCGTCAGGAAGTAAATTACCTTTTGTATCCGTTGTATCATTCATGGTCTTAAACTTGATGATAGTAAAATCTTGTCCATTTTTACCAGTTCTTTTTTGAAAGAAATATGGGTTACCATGATTGGCTATGGCTAAGCCAATGGTGGTAAGCAAAAAAATGGGACTCAGTACTAGCAAGCCGATGAAAGCCGCAAGGAAGTCGAAAAGGGGCTTTAGGGTTGATTTGTACATGGGTTACTGGTGTACTGGTTGACTCGGGTCTCGGAATAAAGCGAAGCGAAAACTCGGAATAAAGCAAAGCGCAAACTCGCAATGGAGCGGAGTGACTAACTTGTAATTATGCTGATGTTAAGTTAACCTTTGTAAGCTTAGTTAAAGCAATTTTAGCTAATTCATCCGTCAGCCCAATACCACTGCTTGTTTGGATTAATCTATCTTTCAAATGAAATGGCAAAGTATTTAAAGATTTGTCGTCATCTATGATTATAAAGTTTTCATCTAAATTTTGTTTATTGAGGTGTACTATCAACTCTTCTTTACGGTTTAAATAATTTTTGTTTTCTGGAAGGCGACTTATTTGATTAAAATTGACGTTTCTTTTTTTGAAAATCTTCTTCCATTCTGTTATGGTGTAAGTTGATTTGTGGGAGGTAGTTAATACAATACTTGCCGCAGTAGTATGAATAATACTATTGAGTGCATTCACTGCCCTACTGTTAAACCTAGGAAAACCATCATCAAGTGTTTCTGGTCTTTTCCATGAATTTGCTGGAACCATTACGCCGTCTATGTCTAAATAAATAAGCATATCACAAATTTACAAAAATTAATCAGTTAAAGCTATTACCTCTTTCAATGTTAAGTTATTATAGCTTGCATCAATCTCATTTAATCGTTTAATTTTTTCTTTCGTATCCCATTCTTCATCAAGAAAAGTAACTGAAGACCATTTAAATTCTTTCGTTGCAGAAGTTTTTGGATAACTAACAACTTTTAATTCATTAAAATTTGCAAGAATAGAACTTACATACCTGTGATGGCCATCAATAATTAAATCACCATTGACTCGAATGGGTTCAAATTTTATACCATATTCCATTTTTTTACGTATGCGATTGATTATTGGAATTGATAACTTAGCGTGTGTTGATTTGTATTTTGCTTTTTCAAGTTGCTTTAAAATTGTATTTGTCGTCACTTCGCCCATAACTTTGGTGGTTGGTTATTACGGGTTGCGGGTTCACTTCTGTAAAATTTCGTTTGTCATCGAAATCACTCAGTGACCGTGCTTTGATATAAACTCGCATTAGAGCGCAGCGACTAACTCGCAATAGAGCGAAGCGACCAAATTATTTAGTTTAAGTCTTTATGATTTTCAAAATTGGAAAATTCAGTTTCAAGTTTTTTGTAAATCTTTTTATGCTTGGCTGGGTTTTGCTTTTTCAGCCTATTGATATTTTTTAATTTCCACTGTACAGCTGGAAACTGGCTAAAATCATAGGTACTCCAGTCAGGCTTTCCTTCTTCTATGCTTACTAAAAACGACTTGTCTTCTTTGGTTAAAACTGAGTTTACAGCATGTACTAGGACTTCTCTAGTCTGTTCATAATCTGAATAATCAAACGTAGCCTGTGACATTCCTGCAAATTGGTTACTAAATGCTAAACTTTGATCTTTAAGCATAGGAAACAAGACTTCAACGATAGGTCTATTTGAGCTGATTAAGTAGAACAGAAAGCCTTTCTTTATTTTAGGTGAAAAACCTTCATTTTCTAGCATGAATTTAATATCGAACAAATCACGAGGATGCTGACGGTCTAAGGCTGCACATATTTTACCTCCAAATAAATGCCCCTGCTCAACAACTGCTATCTCTGTATAAACCTCAAAATCATCCTGCGCTTTTTCACATAATGCAAGCTGCTGAGGAGGCGCATAGCAACCTCTTTTAATTAGATTGACTTCAATTTTGATTGTTGCATCTTTACTGCTTACCAAAAGTTTAGCTTCGTTCTGCAAATGTTGAACTTTGAACAGAGTGAAATTTTTTTCAATATTTTTCTTAATTTGTAACAAGGCTTTGCTTATTTCTTGTAATGCATCGTTTCTGTTTTCCAGTGGTAAGTAGGTAAGATCTATATCGACAGACAACCGAGGCATATTTCTAGTAAATAAGTTGATGGCCGTGCCACCATGTAAGGCAAAACAATCTTCTTTTGCTACTTCTGGAAGAACCGCTAACAATAGACTTACTTGAGCTTTATAGTTCTGGAGACTCATCTTTTTGCATTTCTGGCGGTACAGTGATCTTATATTTTGGTATATAAACGCCATTTTTTACCAAACTTCTATTCCCATTTCCCAAATCAATCTTTCCTAAACTCAAGTGTTTAAACCAGGTATGACCGCAACTTTCTGCTAAATAAAGGAATAGACGTTTCACTTTCACGGAGGTGCATTGTTCTATCAAGCGCTGTATATGTTTTGGGTGAAGGTTATTTAGCCCTTGCATAATTTGAAGGCATTCCATTAAATCTTGTGATTGCGGTGCTATAAACAGACACTCCATTAGCGCCCGTGCAGGAGATGATATGCTCAGTTCAAAGTTGTCCTTACTAATAATTGTCATTCCTTCATCCGCAGGAAGAAACGAAGTGGTATAATAATTGATCTTCACTCCCCATTCATACTTTTGAAACCATCGGGGTAAATTTTCCTTTGAATGTCCAAATAAGTAAACTTCTTTTTGGGCAAAATCTAAAAAATGAGCTTTTCCATGAAGCGATAAGGCTGTTTTTGCACCTGGATGTATGTTCAAATCTAATTGGCGTTGAAGACTATAAATGGCGCCGAGATAATCAACTTGGTCATGTTCTCTTATCATTGCTCCATTTCCTATGGAGGTTAACCAGTTACTATTACGGTACTTCCTGAGTAATTCCGGACTGTAGCCTTGCCCCGTAAGCCAACTACTAATTAACACAACTCCGGGAGGTTGTAATTTTAACAACCTCTTTATTTTAGATGGTTTAGCGGTACTCATCGTTCATTTTTATATGCTAAAATAAACAAATTCATTTATTTAGTTTATTTAAATTGATTTTAATGCACTCTGAGTTCATTTAAAAGCTTTCAAACAAACTGGCTGGTTATTAAGGGTTGTTGGTAAATCGCTATGATTATTCGTGTAATCGGCAGGGCGATTGAAGGAACAGTAACGAAAACATTGACGAAGACAAAGATGATGAAAACTGGTGAAACACCCTTCTCTCCCGAAGCTTCGGGATTCCCTCGAGGGAAGAGGAACCGGGAGTGGCTTTCTCCCCTCTACTTCGACTGCGCTCAGTACAGGCTTGGAAGTGAGGCCGGGGGAGGACTTTTACTCCCTTTGGGGGCCAGGGGGCTTACATAAACGAGTCATAATACCACCTATCGCTGTCAAAGCGGTAATCATCTTTAACTGATTCTTCTACTTTTTTATCAGAAAAAACCTGTAATGATGAATTATCCTTTAAAGATTTAATAGCTGATACATAGCCGGCCGGGATGAATAAAATGCCGTGATCTTCTGCTTTAAGAATATATTCCTGGGGTGAGAGATTGAAGGACGGACTTACCCAGTCATCAGGCTTAA
>Ga0209923_1000056_pt1 | contig 34925 bp, 33 predicted proteins | sample SalPon1_A_H2O_MG_FD_185696 | JGI IMG/M metagenome (GOLD analysis project Ga0209923, IMG submission 185696) | Salt pond water microbial communities from South San Francisco under conditions of wetland restoration - Salt Pond MetaG R1_A_H2O_MG... | ecosystem: Environmental > Aquatic > Non-marine... | reverse complement strand
CTAGGGAGATACCGCCGATTCTCAGCGGTGGTATAAATCTGCGAATAAACCTGAGAGGTGGGTCGGTGAGTGTATAAACAACTTCGAATATTGGCACCAAAATCCCCGATGGTCTCCAACCCCTTGAGAAACTCATAACCAAATCAGCGATAAGTCGAATAATCAGCACCCACCAATAGAGGTCAAGTGCCAGGATGAGCAGCCCGATTAGTAGATCCATTTAGCTGAGTAGCTCTTCCTCGCCCTCGGGCGATTCTTCACCGTGATTTACATTCACGTTAGTTGGACTGAGCACAAACACCTTGGGTGTTACCCGCTTTAGGTGGCCTTCCAAACCTGCTTTCAAGCCAAGCATGAAATCCAGAATGCGCTTGGCATCGCTTTCACTCATCTCACCGATGTTTACAATCACCGGAACTCCCTGACGAAACACCTCTGCGATGTCCTTGGCGTCAGCGTATTCCTTAGCCTCGATTGTGTAGATATCGTTCATATCACCACTGGACTTTCTAACCGGTTTGGAGGGTTGCGGTTTAGGTCTAGAGGTTACCTGCTCAGGCTTCGCTTGATTCTCAGACTGTGAAAAGCCCAAAAACCCCATAAAGCTATCCCATGCACCCATTTATCCTCCTGGTCATCTACAAGGTTATTGGCTTCAGTGACTGTTTCCAGTAATTAGGCTGCCAATCCTTAGGTGTGTCGCCCCGTATGCGATTGCTTTTTCGAAATCAGCACTCATTCCTGCCGAAATTTTATTAGCATCAGGTGCCACTGTGAGCAAGTTCTGGCTTGCAAAAGCGACTCTTTCGAATTCTTTTTCTGGTTCAATGTTTAGCCCACCGACCGCCATCACGCCAACTAGATTCAAACTGGGAACCTCCAGCACCCGCTCGGCAAAGGCCAGTAACTCACTCGGATTGACCCCTCCTCGATTTTCATCATCGGTGAGGTTCATTTGTATGAACACATCCAACTTGGCTTCTCGTTTAGCAAGCTCTTTCAGAAGCGATGGCCTATCAAGGGAGTGAAGGACGCTTGCATACTCCATAACTGAGCGAACCTTGTTTGACTGTAGCTGTCCAACAAAGTGCCATCTGTAGTCGTTTTCTGGTGTTTCCAGAGCCTGCGCCTTAGCCCTGGCCTCCTGGTCTTTATTTTCCCCGAAGTCTCTCTCTCCGAGACGGTATAGCTGTTCAACTAACTCAACCGGATGGTTTTTGGTCACCACAACCAGAGTCGGCTCTTCCCTGTTGGCAAGCGCTGAAGATTGTTTTATCCTGGCGCGGACATCCGCTAATCGCTGATCGAGGCTCAAGATAGGAAATCGGGAATGTCTAGGTCATCGCCCCATGAATCATCTCGCTTTGAGCTCACCTTTTCCTTTTCCGGTTCGGACTGCTCAAACTCTGGCTCATCGATTTCCAGTTCCACCGGCTCAAGATCTATGTCTTGAGATTCACTCGGTGATTGCTCAGATGATTCACCCTGAGACTGAGACTGTTCTGGCTCATCCTGTTCGTTCATAATCTCTGCACCAACTGAGCTCAAAGCAGCTGCACCCAGTGCTCGGTTGAACTCCTTGGATGAGTTTTGTTCGGTTTCAAAACCAGCAGCAATTACTGTGATTCGAACCTCATCGCCGAGGGTGTCATCAATATTGGCACCAAAGATAATGTTTGCCTCTGGGTTGACTGCCTGCTGAACCAATCGAGCAGCTTCGTCTATCTCGTGAAGCCCTAGGTCACTCGCTCCTTGAATCAACAATAGAACTCCGTGAGCTCCTTCAATGCTTGCCTCCAACAGTGGTGAGGAAACTGCGATCTCGCTTGCTCTGATTGCACGGTCTTCGCCCTTTGCCGTTCCAATTCCCATCAGTGCGCTACCAGCGTTTTGCATGACCGACTTAACATCGGCAAAGTCAAGGTTGATCAGTCCTGGGATGATTATCAACTCACTGATTCCCTGAACTCCAGCTCGCAACACATCATCTGCCGTAAAGAAAGCCTCAACCGCACTGATTGACTTGTTCGTCATCTCCAGCAGTCGCTGGTTGGGAACGACAATCAGAGTGTCAACCTCGGCTCTGAGAACTTCAATTCCATCTTCAGCCTGCACCGCTCTGCGCTTTCCTTCAAAGTTGAAAGGCCTGGTCACCACTCCAACCGTCAAGGCACCTAACTGCTTTGAAATCTTTGCAACCACTGGAGCTGCCCCAGTTCCTGTACCGCCACCTTCGCCAGCTGTAACGAAAACCATGTCGCTTCCGCGCAATGCAACTTCAATTTCGTCGGCGTGATCCTCGGCAGCTCTGCGACCAACCTCAGGGTCTGCTCCTGCTCCCAGTCCCCTGGTGATATCTCTGCCGATGTCCAATTTCACATCAGCGTCACTCATCAGCAGTGCCTGGCTGTCGGTGTTGATTGCAACAAACTCAACACCCTTGAGTCCAGCTTGAATCATGCGGTTGAGAGCATTTACCCCGCCGCCACCGACACCTACTACTTTGATAACCGCCCTGTGGTTGAGACTCTCTGCCACGGAACTCCTCCAAACTTATAAACCTTGAACCTTTACCTTAGGTTTAGGCTCTTCTCACCCTTTTTGGATGCGCAGAAAAGGTATGTCCTAAGCGGGTTTATTAGCACCAAGCTGATGGGCGTGTCACAACAAATACTTCACTAAAAGTCCTCAAATATCACTACTGGGGCCAGTGGGGCGCTCACATCAAAATTCACGGGGTCGGTCTGGTTAGCAATCAAGGTAAGTAAAACCTCGTGTTTCAGCTTGGCCTGGCTGTTATCGCCCCAAATAACAACCGTTCCCCCCTCTAAAGTGAGTTCAATGTTGTCAACGCTGGTGACTCGAACCTCATCAACATCTCGATACAGGCCGAGAGGAAGAGAAAGTAAGACCTCAACCGCTGATCTATAGCTTTCGGATTCGGCCGGGTCGTCCCCGACCATAATCCTCGGCAGGTCCTCCCCCGAAACCGGACTCAGTCGAACTCCAGCGGCATCAAAAACAAACTCTCCCTCGGTTGTGAAAACTGTTGCCAGAGGTTGCCTCTCTCTGATTCTTATCACTAACTCGTGTGGTGGTCTGGACTGAATTGCAAATGATTCCAAAATCAAAAACTCATCCAACATTGCGGCTACTTCCGCTTCATTCACCGTGGTCAATGGCTCCCCCAGCAAATCACTGGTTGCAGCGGTGAGCTCAGAGTTTTGAATTTGCTGGTTTCCTTCAAAAGTTACCTTTTCGATTGCCAACAGTGAGCTTTGGAAGGTGGCGGCCACTAAGCCAACCAATGCAACCAATCCGGCAATAAGAAAACCAGCCAGTAAGCGATTTGCAAAATAGGTTCCAGACTCCTTTTTTGCCATTTTCCGCTGAAGCTTAGCCTTTGATTTCAAGGCCTTTAGCTGTCGTTTTTGATCCGCCACCGATACCTCTAGCTCTCTAGTGAGCTCAACAGGTCTGGGCACATTTTGTAGATATCGCCACAACCCATGGTGATTATAAAATCTCCACTGTCTGCCAATTTAGCCGCCACTGCTGGAACAGAATCCCATTCGGGAACGTAGTGAACTTGTTTTGAATCAGCAAAGTGACTGACAATCAATTCACCCGTAACCCCTGGTTCGGGATCCTCCCTGGCTGCGTAGACATCAGTCACGATTACCTGATCACTCAAAGCCAAAACCTCAGCGAATTCCTTTTGAAAAATCCTGGTTCGGCTATAAAGGTGAGGTTGGAACACTGTGATCAACCTACCCTTGGGGTTACTTGCTCTAGCACCCCTGAGGGCTGCTGCCACTTCAGTTGGGTGGTGGGCGAAGTCGTCAAATACCTGCACGCCACGGTGCTCTCCGTGTAATTGAAACCTTCGCTCCGCCCCTTGATAGGCGGCAACTGCCCGGCAGGCCTTTTGAAATTCATGACCCAAGCCAACTAAGACCGTTATCGCCGCCACGGCATTTTCAGCATTATGCGCCCCAGCCATATTCAGACTTAGTTGTTCGGTCTGTTCTCCAAAGACAACACTGAAACTTACCCTGGGTCCAGATGCGTCAACGTCCTGAAGTTTCAAATCTGCGTCCTTGTGGCCAAATTTCAATGTCTCGGTGTTATCAATCACCGCCAGTTTTTGACATCCCGGATCACTTGCATTGATAACCGCAAACTCTTCAGCATTAGAGGCGAAATCATTGAATGCCTCAAAAAAGCCTTGCTCTGAACCATAGTGATCCAAATGGTCGGCATCAACATTGGTAATCACTGCAATGTTGGTTTGGTAATTCAAAAAAGAACCGTCTGATTCATCCGCCTCAATTACAAACAAATCACTTTCGCCAAAATCGCTGCTCAATCCATATTCGGTAATCACCCCGCCGTTTACAAAGCTTGGATCCTCTCCCAAGTTTCGCAATCCGGTAATAATCATTCCGGTGGTAGTGGTCTTGCCGTGTGCCCCGGCAACCGCAATTAGCCGGTTTTTTGAAGCCATTGAGGCTAATAAAACTGCTCGATGCAGAATTGGAAGGCCTAGTCTCCTTGCCTCCAACAACTCTTCGTTGCTATCCCAAAGGGCCCCGGTTACAACAACTGTGTCGGCATCGCCTACATTTTTAGCTTCGTGCGGAATGCTGATTTCGGCACCGAGCTCTATCAGTGAATCAATATTGCCACTACCCCGAACATCACTGCCGGTCACCTTGTGTCCGCTTTGCAAAAGCAACCTCGCCAGACCACTCATGCCACTGCCGCCAATGCCTATGAAATGAACATGACCTAAATCGGCAGGAACATCAATATTGAAATCAGGACTTATCATTAGCCGCCTCCATCGCCATTGCTACCAACTTCTCAGTCGCGTCGAGTTTGGCGAACCTGCGCATCTGCTCACTCATTTCAGAGAGTTTTTTACTGGAGCTGAGAATTGGAATCAACTCTGAGTCTAAGTATTCAACACTGAAGTTTTTATCCTCAACCGTGATTGAGGCATTTGCCTCTATCAAATGCGCAACATTGTATTTTTGTTCACCGTTTCCGACTGGATATGGAATGAACAGGGCAGGCAAGCCTAGTGCCGAAAACTCGCTGACGCTGGCAGCCCCTGCTCGGCTGATTGCAAAATCACTTGCTCTAATCGCAAGTTCCATTCGGTTGCAATAACCAACGCGAACATAGCCTGCTGATATCTTTTCCGCCTCACCCGAGGCCTCACCCGCAATGTGATACACCTGCACACCTGCCGCTTTGAACCTATCCACCGATTGCATCACCACTTGGTTTATTTTTTTTGCACCCTGCGAGCCGCCCGTGACCAATAAAACAGGTTTCGCGGGATCCAGTCCCAGTTCAACCCTCGCCTGCTGAATGTCATAGTTGCTGGCTTGCACAATCTCTTCTCGCAAAGGCACGCCAATTACCTCGCCTCCCAAACCGTCGTTTGGAAAACTACTCGCGAGGTATTTGGTGAATCTTTTTCCAAGCTTGTTAGCCATACCTGGTAGCGCATTTGCTTCGTGAATCACCAGCGGGGTCTTACTTAGCCAAGCTGCCAGATAAACAGGGGCTGAAACATATCCGCCAAAGCCAATTACCGCATCCATTCCAGAAAGAGTCTTTCTAAGCCCAAGGGCTGTTGAAAGCAGTCGGATAGGAAAACTAATTGCCGCTAGCGATAATTTTCTCGGGAATGGCAATTTCGGAATAACCAACAGCTCATGTCCGCGCTCAGGAACCAGCCTTGACTCCAGGCCCTCTTGGGTGCCAATAACCACAAGCTCATGACCCTGATCCGCCAGATTATCTGCTGTTGCCAACAATGGGTTCACGTGACCGGCGGTGCCACCCCCGGCAAGAACAAACCTCATTTGCGAACCAACTTTTTAGAGCTCTGTTGTTGGGCGTGGCGGTGCCGTTCAAGCGCCAACACGATGCCAATTGCTCCGAGTGTTGCAATCAAGGACGAACCACCCGCTGAAATCAGCGGTAGCGGCACTCCAAGCACTGGCAATGCTCCCAAAACAACCGAGATATTGATAAACGCCTGCATGATAATCCAGGTCATAACTCCGCCAATAACCAACATTTGGAACGGGTCTTGGTTTTTGTGAACCATCACCATAAAAGTCACGGCCAAGGCGATAAACAGTGCAATCACACCAAATGCGCCAATCATGCCAAGCTCTTCTCCGATGATTGCAAAAATGAAGTCGTTTTCAACCTCAGGAATCCAAGACCACTTCAATTTACTCTTTCCCAATCCAGAGCCAAATAAACCTCCAGCTGCTAAAGCCCAGGTGCCATGCTCATATTGCCACCTAACCCCCATGGGGTCGGCCCCGTCCGGAAAAAGCCAAGCTTGGAAGCGAGCTGATCTGGAACTGGAGGTCATAATTGCGGCAATCGCAAAAACTGAGCCAGCAGACACAAGGGTTAATAACTGCGGCCAGCGCATTCCGCCCAGAACAAACATGCCGACTCCCAAAACCGCAATCACAATTCCGGTGCCAACGTCTCTACCAAAGCCTGCAACCAACAAAAGTGAAATAGCCAAGAAAACTATTGGCACAACCCAAGGTCGGATCTGAGTCCGGTTTTGGTAGTTATTGGCAATGATGGCAGCCGTTGCCAAAATCAAGCCAAGCTTCAAAAACTCGCTCGGCTGCAACGTGATGGGCCCTAATGCCAACCAGTTTCTGTTGCCGTTGATGTCCTCACCAAAAATTACTGTGGCCAGCTGCAATCCAACAGTTGCAAAAAATGCAGTCGGTGCCAAAGCTCTAATTAGCGAAACTGGCAACCTAGAAATCACAAACATCAGACCCAGACCAATCAGGGCATAAATTCCCTGGCGGGCAAACACGTTATAAGCAGAGTCGGTCTGCCTCAGAGAATCAACAGAACTCGCACTTGCGACCATCACCAGTCCAAAAATCACCAAAAGTAACGTAATTCCAAGAAGGAAGAAATACGGTTTGGACTCATTTTTGGAAAATAACTTCATTACTTTTCCAATCCTTCAACCGCCTGCATGAAGGCCTCACCCCGTTTTTGATAGCTGGCAAACTGATCCAAGCTGGCTGCCGCTGGAGAAAGTAAAACCGTATCCCCGCTCTCCGCCAAACTCGCGGCTTTGCTCACCGCTTCGCTCATGGGTTGATCCTGATCGGGGATTATTTCTAGCACCAAATCAGGCGCATGCTTAGAAATGGCATCGATAATCGGTGAAGGGTCTTTGCCAATCACAACACAAGCCTTTAGCTGAGGGTGAATTTTTTCAATTAGATCTGAGGGATCTACTCCTTTGAAATCTCCTCCAGCTATCCACACCACATTTTCTAGTGAAGCTATCGCAGCGATGGTTGCATGCGCGTTGGTGGCCTTAGAATCATTTATGAATTTCACCCCGGACAGCTCGCCCAAAAACTGGTTGCGGTGTTCGGATTGACTGAAGCTTCTCAGGGCATTCTTAATCTCCACTGGCGCCACCCCGACCGAGCGACACAGGGCCGATGCCGCTGCCACGTTTTGCATAAGCTGCATGCTGATTGGCGCTATCTGCTCTAAATCTTCATGGGTTGCTATCTCCAGAGCATTTTCTGCTCTTTGCTCCAAAAATGCCCTGTCTGCTAAAACTTCTTCAACGTAACCGACCATGCTCACCGCAGGCATGCCAAGGGTGAAGCCAATTGCTCGGCAACCCTCAACAACTTCGGCCTGCTCCAATGCGGTGACGGTGTTTTGATCCTCAACGTTATAAATGGCAGCAACCTGGGTGTTTTCATATATTTTCGCCTTGGCCTGCAGGTAGTTATCAAATCCCTGATGCCAATCCAGGTGGTCATCAGCGATGTTTAGAAATGCTGAAGAGATGGGTGAAATCTTGTCAAGATAGTGAAGCTGAAAACTAGATAGCTCCACCACAAAATAATCAAACTCGACAGGCTCTCTGAGTGGATTAAGGATTGGATTTCCTATGTTTCCGCAAGCAACTGCATTTTTTCCAGAACTGTTCAAAATATGAGCAACCATCTCCACGGTGGTGGTTTTGCCATTGGTTCCAGTAACTGTTACCCAATTACATTTTGGCTGTCTATCTCTAAGCTTCCAAGCAAGGTCAATGTCTGTCCAAATCGGGATTTGACGACTTCTGAGATGTTCAATCATGGGGTGATTGGGCGTAAAGCCCGGGGAGACAACCACCAACTCTGGATCAAATTCGTCCATCGACTCGATTCTGGTGTCGCTTGTTACCAAATTGCCACCAATGACTTCCAGAAGCTCCCTGTTTTCCTCACTGGCGTGCTTGGCAAAAACTGTCACCTCTGCACCCAGCTCAATCAAAGTGTCTGCAACTGAAAAACCCGTGCTGGAAAGGCCCAGAACAGCAATCCGAGCATTCCAGTCACCGCCCCAGCCTTCAAATCTCACAGCCCGTAGATCCATTCCGCGTAGAAAAGCCCAACACCCAGAGCGACCGAAAGGCCACCGATTATCCAAAACCTCACCACAACAGTGATCTCAGCCCATCCTTTGAGCTCAAAGTGATGATGCAGAGGCGACATCAAAAACACTCGTTTTCCGGTTCCCGTGCGCCACTTAGTGAGTTTGAAAAATGCTCTTTGAACTACAACTGAACCCGTTACCAAAACAAACAATCCACCAATTAGAACCAGAAGCAGTTCAGTCCTGGAAACAACGGCTAGAGCCGCTAGGGCACCTCCGAGGGCTAATGAGCCCGTGTCTCCCATGAACAACTGTGCGGGCGACGTGTTCCACCATAAAAACCCGACACAGGCGCCAACGATGCTGGCAGCAATAACTGCAATATCTAACGGGTCTCGAACCTGGTAACAATTGGGTTCCAAGACTGTACTGCAGGCCTGGTTGAATTGCCAGAAGCCGATAACCACATATGCACCGATCGCAAAAATACTTGCCCCAGTTGCCAAGCCGTCTAATCCGTCAGCAATATTCACGCCATTACTTGCACTTGCCACTAGCAAATAAATCCAGCCAATGAACAAAACAATGCCAATGGTGCTACCCCAGAAAAACAAATCCAGCGGTAGGTCTCTGAAAAGTGAGATGTTGGTGGATGCGGGCGTCAAACCACGATCATTTGGAAACTGCAGTGCCAAAACCGCAAAGACAGTGGCAACCAGTCCCTGCAGGGCAATTTTTGCCCAACCGGATAAGCCTAATGACCTTTGATTGCGCACCTTGATTAGATCGTCAATGAAGCCCACCAGACCAAGACCGACCATCATGAATACCACCAGCAGTGCTGATGCCGATGGGGTCTCGCCATTTAGTAATTTCCCGGCAAAATAACCAATCAGGGCACCGGCAATAATTACAAGGCCACCCATTGTTGGGGTTCCACGCTTGGTGTGGTGAGATTCTGGTCCATCGTCCCGAACGAACTGACCCCAGCTAAGTTTTTTGAAAAGCCAGATCCAAGCTGGTGTGGAGAATAGGGTGATTATAAGTGCGATTCCGCCACCCGCGATTAATGCCCGCACCTAAACCTCCGTCAAATCATCAGCCAGCTGTATCAATCCATAGCTGTTTGATGCCTTCACCAACACCAAATCGTTATCCGCTAGCTTTTCACGAAGATACTCAAAAGCTTGGTTGATACTCTCAAAAAATAAAGATTCACCATCCCAGCTTCCCTCTTGGCTGGCGCCCATATGAATTAGCTTTGCATCCTCACCAATAACCAACAGTTGGTCGATGTTGTAGCGAACCACCAATCTGCCGATACGGTCATGCTGTTCCTGGCTAAATTCTCCAAGCTCGGCCATTGCCCCCAGTACAGCTATCGACCGATAACCCTGTTTGGAAAGCGTTGCCAAGGTTTGCAAAGCGGCCTGCATCGACTCTGGTGAGGCGTTATAGGCATCATTGATTATTATTTGCCCACTTTTACCAACCATTGACTGCATGCGGCCTCGTTCAACAAATTCGATGGTTTCCAGCTTGGCGATTGCTTTATCAAAATCCAGACCAAGCTGACCAATCACTGCCAGTGCGGCTGCGGCATTCATTGCCTGGTGCTCACCAAGTGTTTTCAGGCGAATAGTTTTCTCGACTCCTGCCAAGTCGATGTCAATCTCGGTTCCGTCTATGTCCAATTTTGAACCAAGAAGTTGATAATGCGCATGATCGCTATAGCCAAAGCTCACAAAGCTCTGCACCTCAGATCTCATGGAGTAAACGTTTGGGTCATCGGCATTCAGTATTGCCATTTCTTGGATGAAGGGAAGCATTTCCGATTTAATCTTGCGGGTCTCACTAAGACCCCCAAATTTGCCAGCATGCGCGTATCCCACTTTTAGCTGAAGACCAATGTCTGGCTTTGCAAGCTCTGCCAATCTAGTGATCGAGCCTTTACCACTTGCGCCCATTTCCAAAACCAAATACTCGGTATCCAGTTGCAATCGGCAAACCGTTAGCGGAAGACCCACCTGGTTATTAAAAGATCCCTGAGGAGCAACAACTGAACCAAACCCAGCAAGCATCTGATTCAAAAGGCTTTTGGTTGATGTTTTTCCATTGGAGCCAGTGATGCCAATCACTTTTAGCTTGTTTTGCTCTCTGACTTTTTTTAGAACAAATGCCGCAAGTTTTCCCAGGGCTTCAACCGAATCCTGAACCAGGATTTGCGGGGTATCAAGAGTTGTATTTGGTTTTTGCACCACTGCCAGTGAAGCACCAACCGTTGCAATCTGCGACAGATATTCATGGCCATCATCGTGGTCACCGACTTTTGCGAAAAAAACATCGCCTGGGCCAACTTCTCGGGAGTCGATGAAAACCTCGCCACTAATAACTTTTTCAGGTTCGCCAACCACTAGCTCGCCCTCGATGGCTGAGCTAATTTCAGCTATCGAGAGACTAATCACCAAATACCTCGCTGATTACTTTTCTGGGGAAGAACTCTCTCTTGCCGTCTTTGAACTCTCGATATTCCAAATTTCCCGGCCCAAACCAAACAACACAGTCTCCCGTATCAACAACCTCGGCCAGTCTATGCAGTCCCTCTTTCGGGTCCTCACAGGTTTCCATGTCTGATTTATGCCTGAGTATGTCTGCAATTATTTGTTGTTCACCCTCTGACCTGGGGTGCTGAGTGGTTGCGATTACTCGATCTGCGCTGGATGCGAACTCAACCATTGGTTTGCGCTTGGAGTGATCCCGCTCACCACTGAATCCAATAAGCGCATAAACCTTTGAATATTTCGAGTTCAGCTCCTTCAAGGCGAGGGCGATTGCCTCTGGGGTGTGTGCGTAATCAAGATACACATCTGGTTGCGAGTGAACCTTTTCAAGTCTTCCCGGGACGAACCCATCGATCGACTCAATTGTTTCCAACCCCTCTATCCCCTGCTCAGAAAGCATCCCGATTGCCAAAGCTAAGTTTTGAGCCATCAACAAACCAGTGTTGTCGCTAAGGATGTTTACCCCCCGGCCTGGAAATTCAACCCTTGTTGAATCACCCTCAAGTTTGGAGGTGAATCTGAGCTTGCTTCCCTCCTCCGTTCCTAGGCTTACACTTGGAATCTCGGTGACTTTTCTTAACCGCTGACCACTTCTAGTGTCGGTGAATATAACTGCCAATTCAGAAACCTCTGGCTCAAAAAGCTTCGCTTTGGCTGCCAGATAGCTATCCATATCTCCAAAGTCATCCAGATGGTCGTGACTTAGGTTTGTGAAGCCGCTGACAGAGAACCTGAGTCCTTCCACCCGGCCACGAACCAAGGCCTGAGCGCTAACCTCCATCATGGCTATGGTTGCACCATTTTCAATCGCATAGCTAAGACCAGCCACCAGATCATTGATCTCTGGGGTTGTAAGGCCAACTTTATCGCTGTCAGATCCAAGTCTCATGCCACTTGAGCCAGAGCTGAACACCTCTTGACCCAAGCGATTAGCCAATTTTTCAAGGTAATGAACCGTGGAGGTTTTTCCATTTGTTCCAGTAACCCCAAGAATAGGAATCGTTGGTTGATAACCATAAATCTTTTTTGACAGTCCGAATAAGTGCCTTTTCGGATTGGCAAGGATGATTCGCGGAAGACCTTCAGGGAGTAATTTCTCACCCTCTCGGTCTGTAACAATTGCCGCAGCCCCAGCTGAGATTGCATCCTGAGCGAAATTCGCTCCGTGATGAATTTTGCCAGGTAGAGCCATGAACAGATCACCCTTTTCAAGCCTTGCCGTATTAAGGCTGACACCAGTTATTTTGGCCTCACCAACTACCTTGCCCCCGAACTGGCTTGCAAGATCGGATAGCTGAAAAGATTGCTTTTTAGGTCTGAACATTTATTACTCCCACTCCGTTGGAATGTTCGCACTCGGGGTTGTCGATGGTGGCACCCGGTAGTGACGAAGAACTTGAGACATGATTGACTTAAACGGAGGTGTTGCACCTGAGGAGTTGATTGCACCCTCTGGCTTATAAACCATTACTGCCACCACATATTTGGGATCCTCTGCCGGTGCCATACCAAAAAAACTAATGGCGAATTTATCGCCATAACCCGAGCCGTCGTCACTTTGAATTTGAGCAGTTCCTGTTTTTCCTGCAACCCTGTAACCAGGAATTTGGGCAGTAGAACCAACACCGCCCAGTTCCACCACCTTTTCCATCATGTCCACTGTGAGCCTGGCGGTATCTGCCTGCAGCACTCGATAAGACTGCTGATTAGGAACCATGGTTGGCTCTCCATTGCGAGTGCAGGATTCCACCAGAACTGGATCAAGTCGCAATCCATCATTTGCGATAGCTTGATACGCATATGCCATTTGAATGGGCGTCACGGCTAAACCCTGTCCAAATAAGGTGGTCAAGTTTGTCATTCCATCCCATTGCGAGGCAGGTCGCAATAACCCTGAAGATTCCCCCTCAAAATTCACAGCACTTTGTTCACCAAAACCAAAATCGAGCAGGTAGTCATACCTTGTGCTTCTGTCTATATCCCCTGCAAGCTTGGTGATGCCGACGTTCGATGAAATCATCAAAACACCCGCTGGGGTTAAGTTCCTTGGATCATGGTTGAAACTGTCATCAATTGTGTCACCCCAAGGCAAGCGCATAGTGTCCTCGGCAACAATCTGAGTGTAAGCATTTGAGTCCCCAACGTCTAAAGAAATCGCGGTGGTAATGGATTTCATGGTTGAACCAGGCTCATAGGCGTTTTGAAATATTTTTGACTGCCGGTGTTGGGAAGGAGTCAGACTCGGATCATTTGGATCAACACTGGGCGCCTCGGCGGCAACCAGCAATTTCCCCGTTTCTGCCTCAACAACCACTGCCACTGCATATTCAGCATTTTGGTCGGTGACAACATCGGCCAGGACTTGCTGCGAGAAATACTGCAGATCTGAATCAATTGTTAGGTTCAGATCTCCTCCCTCAACCGGTGGCTTGATTAGCTGAGCACTGGACGGGATTTTCATGCCCTGTGCGCTTCGCTCAAAGGTTTCTTGGCCATCAACTCCGGCCAAACAGGTGTTGTATTGCCTCTCCAGTCCAGCAAGTGGGTATCCATCCACATCAACAAAGCCCACTACGTTGCCCGCAACCGCACCACTTGGATAAAGCCGATAAGAAATTTCATCCTCATAAATCCAAGGTATATTCAAAGCCTCAATTTGTTGAAAAACTCCGGCGCTGACTCTTTTTTTCAAATTCGCATAGTTGCTATCGCCACTCAGAGCCTGAAAGACCTCATTCACGTCCATGTCTAAAATCTGGGCAAGCTCTTGAGCGATGTCCCCAACACTTAGCTCGATGCTTACACCTTCAACATTTCTGAACACCGGCCCAACACGATTGGGAGCTGCATTTATGTCATATCGGTAAATTGTTCTGGCCAATACCTCGCCGTTAGCATCCAAAATTGATCCACGCTCTGATTCGATGGTGCGCTGAACCTCGCGCTTGGCATAGCTAATCTCATTGATGTCATCTGCGTTGACAACTTGGAATTCAACAAGCCTGAAGCCAACGATTCCGACTATCGCAGAAAGCAGTAAGGCGATAAAGCGGAGTCTGTTTTTGGGCTCAGCCTCGTGTGATCCCATAACTTCCCCTTAGTAGCTGTTACCTGGTTGGCGATGCCGGAATCATCGCCGAAGACAAAATTACTTCCCCACCGCTTATTTCAACGGTTGCCACTCCCACGGTTGGGTTTTGAACCAGTGACGCAAGGTCGGTGACAGTGGTCATTGCTGTATTTGAAATCAAGTTCCCACTGACTCTCAGGTTCTCTTCACTAATGGCTGGTTTAGGTTGTCCGTAAACTCGATCGGTCTCCAGATTGAGAAACACTGGGTTTGCATTCGAAACCATGCCAAGTTGCTGAGCAGCTTCGGCCAGGTTTTGCTGTGATGACAAAGAATCAACCTCTTCGCTCAGGATTTGCACATCGGTGTTTAGCTGCTCAGATTGATTTTTCAGATCAACAAGCTGGTGAGCCCCGCTCGCCAAGGCATTGGAGAGCATCAACTGCAACGCCAGCACCAAAGATATGCCAAGTATTGGCATCAAAATAACCAGCGTCTTCGGCCTCAGCGCACGTGCCTGCTGTTTATTCATAAAACTGAACCTGTTGCTCATTTTTGCACTTTCTCCGCAGCCCTCAGTCGAGCCGAAGCTGACCTTGGGTTTCTACTTATCTCTTGTTCTGTTGCGCGGAAAACTCCACGGGTGATTGTTTTCAAAATTGGTTTATGCTCGGCAAGTTCGACTGGAAGTCCCAGTGGGGCCGAAGATGTTGATGCCTCGCGTATGGCATTTTTGACGATCGCATCCTCGAGTGAGTGGTAACTGATGACCACCAAGCGTCCTCCATTCGCCAATGCCTCAATTGCAAATGGAACAAACGATTCCAAAATGCCCAACTCATCATTAACCGCAATCCTCAGTGCCTGGTAGGTGCGCTTGGCTGGGTGTCCTTTGTGTGGCTGGGGCACGACCGCAGAAATAATCTCATTGAGCTGTTCACTTGTTTCGAAGTGACTACCGGCAATATTTTTGGCAATCAATCTTGCAAATTTTTCTTCGCCGTAGGTTTTGATGATGTAGGCAAGCTCAGAAATTGAGGATTCCTCGATCAGCTCTGCTGCGGTCATCCCCTGGCTTGGATCCATCCTCATGTCCAGTGGGGAATTCTGAGAGTAGCTAAAGCCGCGGTGGTTGAAATCTAGCTGCATGGACGAGACTCCCAAGTCGGCCAAGACACCCTCAACCTCAGAAACCTCCAGTTTCTCTAAAATCTCGGGGATCTGGTCATAGGTCCCCTTAGCGGCAATGAACCTGGACCCGAAGCCCTCAAGTCTTTGCTTGGAACGATCAATCGCTTCCTGATCGCGATCTATGCCGATAACGGTCAGCTCTGGATTGGCCTGCAACATCGCCTCGGTGTGGCCACCTAACCCCAAGGTGGCATCAACGATGATTTTTTTGCCGCTGGCTATATTTAAAAAATCTAGGGATTCCTGCAAAAGGACTGGTTCGTGCAAATTTGTTTGGTTCATAAGTTGTATGTCCGTCTAGTCCCGCACCCCGAGCCCTTTCCGATTCGTTATCCGGCAAAGGGGAAGGTTGCCAGCGAATCGGCCAGAGCTCGCGATGCGAGTTAGAACAGCCCCGGAATCACCTCCTCCGAAATGTCTGAGAAGGATTGCTCGTTGGATTCGAGATATTCACTCCAAGTTGAGAGGTCCCAAATTTCTGCTCGGTTGCCAACGCCGATCATCACAAGCTCGCGACTAAGGCCCGCATAATCGCGAAGGTTTCCAGGAATCATCACCCTGCCCTGCTTATCCGGAACTTCATCACTTGCTCCGCTTAGAAAAACACGCAAATAATCACGTCCGTTTCCAGACGTGATTGGGGCCTGACGGATTTTTTCGTGGACCTCAGAAAATTCCTTGGCGCTGAACACGTAAAGACAGCGATCTTGACCTCGGGTGACAACTATTCCGGAGGCAAACTCATCACGGAAACGGGATGGCAAGATGACTCGACCTTTGTCGTCAAGTTTTGGCGTGTGAGTGCCAAGCAACATTGTCGTGTCCTTCCCCGATTTCTCCACTTTACTCCACTTTGCTCCATATTCTGGCATTTGAGTGCAAAAATCAAGAAAAAACCAAAGTTTTTTGGGCATAAAAAAAGAGGCCCCGAAGGGCCTCTTTAGATAAATTCTCTTTTTTAGTTAGTCAAAACGCTTATTCCAACGATCTTCAAAGAATTTCCCTGAAGACTTTCCGTCTGGAACGTTGGGTAGTTTGAGGTTACTGCTAATTAGCACCACTCCGATGAACATCACCAAGAATGCGGCAATGCCAAATGGCGCGACCTGCAGAGAAACAGCAAAAAGCAAGAGGCCCAACCCAGCCACAAGGGCAAGCACCCCAAGCACTAACCTGCTGGAGCTTTTTCTTTCGGGGTCTTGTTTTTTGACTCGGTTAGCAAAGTCCTGGTCAGACTCGTATAAGTCCTTTTCCAGTTCCTCAAGCATTCTTTGCTCGTGTTCACTTAGTCCCATGATAAATCTCCTAATGCTTCTGTCATTCTAAACAGCAAAGGATGGCTAGGCTATCCCTGTGAACGAAAGAAATTCTCTTCTGGACCTAATTCAGCAGGAAATTGACAGGTTTTGTGATGATAAACGAGCTCAACTTTCCGAAATATCAGAAGATCTCATCCCAATTATTGACTACACCCAAGAGCTTTTGCAGGGCGGCAAAAGATTTAGAGCTCTATTTGCCTATTGGTCATGGGCCGCCTCTCTGCCTGAAAACAGCAAGCCTGAGGAATTAATAGATCAGGCCGACGGCATCGTTGGCATAGCAAGCGCGCTTGAGGTCTTTCACGCTGCTGCTCTGGTTCACGATGACCTCATGGATCAATCCGATACCCGCCGCGGCAAACCAGCAATCCACAAACGATTTGAAGCACTGCACACAGACAGTTCCTTCCTGGGAGATGCCGAAAGATTCGGACAATCAGGTTCCATATTGGTGGGAGACTTGATGTTGAACTGGTCCAGTGAAGTTTTTGGGGCAGCTGTCACCAGCGCACCCTCAACGCAGATTGAAACCAGTTGTCGAAATGAATTTTCAAAAATGCGCTTTGAAGTTATGGCGGGTCAATACCTAGACGTTTTAGAGGAAAATGCTGCTCCTCTGCGTGAATTTTCAGAAGCGGTTACCAGGGCCGAAAAAGTAATGCTGTATAAAACGGCCAAGTACTCACTGGAGGCACCCCTGCTGATTGGCGCAAGTTTTGCGGGTGCCGATGAAAACACCCTGAGAGGTCTCAGTAACTTCGGTATCCCACTTGGGCTTGCCTTTCAGATCAGGGATGACATTCTTGGGGTGTTTGGTGACCCAGAAGTCACCGGCAAACCAGCTGGTGACGATTTAAGCGAGGGAAAGCGAACAGTCTTAGTGGCTCTCACCCTGCAAAACAGCTCCACATCAATTGCAAAAATATTTAACGACCTGTTGAGTGAGCGAGATCTGGAGAAAGAACAGATTGAATTTATGCAGACAACCATCAGGGAATCCGGTGCACTTGAAAAAACAGAGCGCATGATGCAGGAATATGGAGATCGCGCTCTTGAGGTCTTAGAAACCCTAGAACTAGAACCAACTGCTAAGCAAAAACTTGAGCAATTGGCTCGAAAAGTTATTAGCCGTTCAAACTAAATGGCTAGTGATTGAGCAATTCGCCTGACAGCACTTTTTCTTCCGCGAACCAATGATTGCAGTGGAGTTTCATCCAATTCCTCTTGGTATTCAAACATCCACTCGGCCGCTTCTTTGGAGTCGAAACCAGAGTCTTCCAAAACAATCAGGGTGCCACGAATGCTTGGGAGTGGCTCCCCATCCATAATTATTTCTGCAGGAATCATGGGTTCTTTATCGAGTCTGACGCTGAACAAAAACTTATCTTCGACCAGGCGTGCAACCTTGCCCTTGGATACTTTCAGTAACTCCGCAGCCTGCTCGTAGCTCAGCCAGTTTTTAACTAAATCAAATCCCACGACAATAGCTTGCCACAGCTTGCGGCCTACCTTTTGAAATTAACCAATTCTTCGGCAACCAAAAAGGCCATTTCCAAGCTTTGCTTGTGATTAAGTCTTGGATCAACAACTGTCTCGTAGCGCTCTTCTAGATCTGCCTCGTCAATGTCGTCGCTTCCACCCAGGCACTCAGTGACATCATCGCCTGTGAGTTCAACGTGAAGACCGCCAGGGTGAACTCCCAATGCCCTGCATACCTCGAAAAAGCCCTTGACCTCTTCCATGACATCGTCAAATCTTCTGGATTTGAATCCATTAGCTGTGGTGATCCCGTTTCCGTGCATTGGGTCAGTTATCCAAAGTGGCAATGAATCGGCTTCGTTGGTTGCCTCCATCAAACGTGGCAACTCATCGCGAATCTTGGTTGCGCCCATGCGTGAGATGAATGTCAACTTTCCTGGCTCTCTGTTTGGATCTAGTTTGTCAATCAGGCTCAAAACATCATCCCTAGTTGCAGTTGGACCAATTTTCACTCCAATTGGGTTTTCAACCTTGGATAAAAATTCAACATGCGCGCCATCCAGGTCGCGGGTTCGCTCGCCAATCCAAATGAAGTGTCCACTGGTGTCATATGACTTGCCAGTTCTTGAATCAGTTCTGGTCAATGGACGCTCATAATCAAACAGCAAACCTTCGTGACCAACATAGAAATCAGTGGTGCGCAACTCAGCACTGTCAACGCCGCAGGCCTCCATGAATTTCATGGCCCTGTCTACATCTGAAGCTATCTCCTCATAAATTGCATTTGCCGGGTTGTCCATGAAACCCTTGTTCCACTCATGCACCGCTCTCAGGTCTGCAAAACCCCCGCTGTTGAATGCTCTAATTAGGTTCAAAGTTGAGGCTGAGGTGTTGTAGGCCTGGATTAGACGCTCGGGGTTTGGCACGCGAGATTTTTCTGTGAACTCAAATCCGTTCACCGCATCTCCGCGGTAAGCCGGGAGGGTTACGCCCTCGCGGGTTTCGGTGTCATTGCTTCTAGGTTTTGCAAACTGACCTGCCATGCGACCCATTTTGATGACAGGCAGAGATGAGCCGTACATCAACACAACTGCCATCTGTAAAACGGTCTTTATGCGATTGCGGATTCTGTCTGCGGTTGCATCCACGAAAGTCTCAGCACAATCCCCGCCCTGTAACAAAAAGGCACGCCCTGCTGCGGCTTCAGCAATTTTTGATTTGAAATTGTCAACCTCGCCGGCAAACACCAGTGGGGGTAGGTTCGAAAGAGTATTTTTCACCTCAGCCAAGTGCTTCTGGTCTGGCCAGTTCGGCTGTTGCTTTGCCTCAAGTTTTTGGTAGCTGTCCAGCTCCGTATTTTCGTTCACTGTTTTCTCCTACTACTTCCTTTTAATTCCTCTTCGAACTTGCGTATGAATCCTGATAGCGCTGGCCACCCAAATACTTGGTCTCATAAACGATTTTGTCTGTGATGGCTCTCAAAACCGCTCTCTCTGCCTCCATGCCGGCGAAGCGGTTGAAGTCCAAGGCCTCTCCGTAGACTACCCCGACCCTGCGCACCCTGGGGCGGGTCTGCCCAATTTTCTGCACCTTTTGGGTGTCAATCATGGCTACTGGAATCACTGGCACCTGAGCTTCAAGAACCATTCGAGCAATTCCAGTTCTGCCTCGATGTAAAAATCCATTCGGTGAGCGGGTTCCCTCGGGATAAATTCCTAGCAAAAGATCTTTAGCCAAGATTGAAAGGCCAGTATTCAGACTTGCCTCACTGGCCTTGCCGCCAGTTCTATCAATCGGAATCTGTCCGGTTGCCTTGAAAAACCAGCGAGTCAGTAAACCCTTAATTCCCTTGCCCGTGAAGTAATCACTCTTGGCCAAAAAAGTCACCGGCCTTGAGCATTTCAAGGGCAAAAAGATGCTGTCAGAAAAAGACAGGTGATTGCTTGCCAAGATAGCTCCGCCGGATTTAGGAACATTTTCCAAACCCGTTGACCAAGGCCTAAACAGGACGTGCAGAATCGGACCGATGATAAAAGTTTTCAGAAAAAGGTAAGTCATTGCAAAGACTCCGCCCTCGATAAATCAGCTGCCCCGATTAGGCCAGCATTGTTTCCCAGCTTAGCCGCAACCACGTTAAGCTCTGGGCGGTATCCCCTGGCGGGCAAATTATTCAAATAACTGAAGTAAATCGGCTCTGTTAGCTTTTCCCCAGCAATGCTCACTCCCCCGCCAACAACGCAGACTTCTGGATCCAACACAGCGACAATGCTGGCAAGACCTTGACCGAGATAATCGCCCAGTTCACGAAGCAGGCTCATTGCCCCAACATCGCCCTCGGTGATTGCCTGAGAAACCTCAGCGCCGGTAAGGATTCCGCTCTCACTGGCTAGCTCTCTAAGCCTCCGGCCGGCTGGACCATCACTGGTTGCGAGTTTTCTAGCGGCTTTCAGAAACGCAGTTCCCGAGCCATACTGCTCCAAACAACCCCGCTGCCCGCAACCACACTGACGACCGTTTTTAACCAATCGAATGTGTCCAAGCTCGCCACCGATGCCAAATCCGCCCCGAATCAGTCGGCCACTGTCAATGATCGCTCCACCAACGCCGGTGCCGATGGTTAGCATCACCATGGAATCCGCGTTCTTTGCGCTTCCAAACCTAAACTCCGCCCAGGCTGCGGCATTTGCATCGTTTTCTAGTGAAACCGGAACCGTAACCTGCTCCTGAATTCTTGTCTTCAGGGGCTCGTGACGCCATTGCAAATTGGGGCTGTAAAGAATCTCGTTTCGCTCAGAGTTGATGAAACCAGCAGCCGCGATTCCTACAGAATCAACTTCGTTGTCCTTTTGCAACTTGTGAATGAGTTCAACCACCGTCTGAGCCATCAAATCAGGCTGGGCGGCTGGTGAGGGAGCCTTTGTTATCTGCGAGACATCGCCATCGGGTGAGACTAAGCCGGCGGCAATCTTCGTGCCGCCGATGTCAATTCCAATAGATTGCAATCAAGCTCCCAGCTCCAAACGAATAGTTTATCTTTCACTCGAAGTTCAAGAAAAAGAAATTAATGAATCAAATTAATTCCAAATCAAGATTCTAGAGGGGTTACAGTTATCAAAATTCATTAAGGAGCCCTGGATGAAGACTCACGAAGAGCCGCTGGCCGCTGAGAGTGACCAAGACAGTAACGTAACTGACTTCTTGGAGCGAATTGCCCTTGAAGATCCCAACCAAAATCTTTTCTCCATTCAATCTGAATATGGGTGGAAGGACCTCACCGCCAAACGATTTCACGAAGAAGTGAAAGCCGTGGCGAAAGGCTTGATTGCAAAAGGCATAAAACCCGGTGCCGGAATCGGGATTCTCTCTAGGACTCGCTATGAGTGGACTTTGCTGGATTTTGCCATTTGGTATGCCGGTGCAGTCTCGGTGCCTATTTATGAATCCTCCTCACCAGAGCAAATCAAATGGGTTTTGGGCGACAGTGAATCAGTGGCCTGTTTTTTTGAAAAACCAGAGCATCTTGCAAGTTTTGAATCTGTGCAGGCTGCGCTAAAAAATGTCAAAAACACGTGGGTGATCGAAAATGGCGATCTGGAGCAATTGAAAACCGCTGGCACTGAAATCAGTGATGAGGAGTTGGAGGACAGAAGATCGGCTGCCAATTTGGATACATTGGCCACGATTATCTACACCAGCGGAACAACTGGAAACCCCAAGGGTTGCGAGTTACTGCACAGAGGTTTCGTTGAGCTTTGCAACAACGGAAAGGCGCAACTCCCCTACATCGTGAACAAAGAAAGCTCTACACTTTTGTTCTTACCCTTGGCTCACGTGCTAGCAAGGTTTGTTTCAATTCTTTGCGTTTCTGGTGGCATGAAGGTCGGCCACCTGCCCGACACTAAAAACGTAGCCGCGGGACTTGCTAGCTTCAAACCAACATTCCTGCTGGCTGTTCCAAGAGTGTTTGAAAAAGTATTTAACGGAGCTCAGCTGAAGGCTGAGACTGGTGGCAAGGGCAAGATCTTTGACAGAGCCGCGCAAGCGGCAATTGACTTCTCAACCGCTCTGGATTCGGAAAAGGGTCCTTCTTTCGGTCAGAAAATTCAACACAAGCTATTTGACCGCTTGGTCTATAGCAAACTCCGCGAAGCAATGGGAGGTCGAGTTGAGTATGCAATCAGCGGTGGTGCACCACTCGGAGCAAGACTTGGTCACTTTTACAGGGGGATTGGTCTGATTGTGCTCGAGGGTTATGGGCTCACCGAGACCTATGCTCCAGCAACTCTTGGTCGTGCGCATAAGCTAAAAATCGGCAAGGTTGGCTACTCGCTGCCGGGAACAGCTGTCGGCATTGCAGATGATGGAGAAGTCTTACTAAGGGGCTACAACATTTTCCGCGGTTACTGGAAAAACAAAAAAGCCACGGATGAAGCACTAGCTGATGGCTGGTTTCACACGGGTGACATTGGAGAATTGGATGAAGATGGATTTTTATCCATCACCGGTCGTAAAAAAGAAATTCTGGTTACTGCTGGTGGAAAAAATGTTGCACCCGCTGCCCTGGAAGATCCACTCAGGGCTCATCCGCTGATTGGTCAGGTGGTGGTCATTGGGGACAAACAACCATTTGTTTCCGCTCTCATCTCTATTGACCCAGAAATGCTTCCAGTTTGGACAAAGGGTCAAGGCATTGAGGGAATTGAGACCATTCATGATGCAATTTCCAATGAGAAAATCGAAAAGGCAGTTCAAGCAAAGATTGATCAGGTCAACAAGAAATTTTCCTCCGCCGAACAGATCAAGAAATTTGCATTCATTGGTTCTGAGCTAACTGAAGCCAGTGGTCACATGACTCCTTCTTTGAAGGTTAAGCGAGAGAGGGTGCTAGCAGATTTCGAGGAGCAGGTTAGTGAGATTTATGGCTAACTCAGAAACCACTCAGCTTGCCTAATTTCCGACATTGCCCGCTTTTTTTCCTCAGGGGTGAGTCTGTCGATGTATAACTTTCCCTGCAGATGATCGCACTCATGCTGAAACACTTGCGCCAATAGGCCCTCAGCTTCAATTTCAACCGTGCTGCCATCGAGCTGTTGACCAGAGATTGTCACTGCTTGATGCCTGGAAACCTCATTCCATAAACCTGGAACACTGAGGCACCCCTCCTCAAGTAATTCAACCTGCTCTGAAGTGTTAATGATTTCTGGATTAATCAAATACCCCATCTGATCATCGACTTTATAGCTGAAAATCTTCAGATCAACGCCTATTTGGTTGGCAGCTACTCCAGCCCGCCCGGGTTGATTGACAGTGTCTAGTAAATCCTGAACCAGTTGAGCCACAGATTGCGGGTCGGTCACTTCTCGGCATTCGGTTTTCAAAACCGGATCGCCAAATATTCTTATTTCGCGTTCGGTCACACCAATCCATCCGCGACTAGTGCGGCCAACTCCCTTGCTGCTTTTTGAGTTGCGGGGTGAAGGTTGTCAAAACTAATCTCTGCACCAGCGGCAAGCTTTGGGTCATAGGGAATTCGCACCACGGCTCGGGTGCGGGTCAAAAAGTGTGATTCAATCTCATCCAGTTTCACAATCTCAGTGCCGAATGTCGCAGTGTTCAGGGCAACGACTGAGTTTTTCGCCAAATCCCCGTAACCATTTGCCTCCAGCCAGGTGAGAGTTTCACTGGCCAATCTAGCTTCATCAACACTTCCACCACTGACTATCACTAGTCCATCCGCACGATCCAGCACCGCCTGCATCACGCTGTGCACAATGCCTGTACCGCAGTCAGTGAGCACCACCGAGTAGTAGCGGCTGGTGATATCTGCAACAACGTTGTAGTCACCATCATCAAAAGCCTGGCTAATCATTGGGTCTGTGTCACTGGCTAAAACATCCAGCCTGGTTTTATCTCTGGAGACCAAGTCGCTGAAGGCGGTAAAGCTTGAAATGGAGCTTGCTTTCAAAACTACGTCTCTGACGGTCTTGGTGGTGCCTCGTTTGACTCTCTCGGCCAAGGTTCCGCGATCTGGGTTTGCATCAATCGCAACAACCCGGTCCTCTCGAACCTTTGCCATTGCCATTCCGATCAAAGTTGTGACCGTTGTTTTTCCAACGCCACCTTTTCTGGTTAGCACTGGCACAAACTTGGCCTCATTGCCAAAACTAGATCCAATTCTTGCGTCCAGCTCTTTTCTGGTAGTTACTTTTTTAGAGTCTCCAAGGTTTATTAGCCTGAAGCTAATTCGATAAATAAAAAGTTGCCAAAAACCCTCAGGCCTAACTCGCTCGCGAGCTTTTTCCTCAAGAAGCCTGTCAGCTGTCAGCATTGCCGCTGGTTCAGGATCTGAGAATATATCGTTTACGACTACCTCTGCGTCGGCTTCAATCTCAACGCTTTCAAACTCGTCATTGCCCATCGCATACTGACCTGTCTCAGGGTCAAGTTCAAGATTCTCGTAATCGGAGTCACCGCCCACTGAGTAATCTTCAGAATCTTTCTTTTTCAAAACTTCCCTCTATTCGATAACGGCAATTAGGTCGCCAGCCTCAACTGGCTGAGAGCCAATAATTCCAAGCCTTGCAATCTTGCCAGATTTCGAAGCCGCAATGCTCGCTTCCATCTTCATAGCCTCGATAGTTGCAATTGGTTCCCCCTGCTCAACTTTATCTCCCACTTCAACCCTTGGGGTGACAACTCCGCTAAACGGTGCTGCTGCGTGACCGGGGTTATTTGGGTCTGCTTTTTCCGCATCCACCGTCTGCACCTCGATTGAGTAATCCCTTACGGTTACAGGCCTGAGTTGACCATTCAGCTTCGTCATTACGGTGCGGTAACCGCGAGCATCAGCCTCGCCGATGGCCTCTAAGCCGACATATAAATCCAAACCCTTGCCTAGCGTTACAACATGCTCGGTTTCGGGTTGCAAACCAAAGAGATAATCCACTGTTGCCATGCTGGAAAGATCACCGTAATTTTCCCTGAGTCGCAAAAACTCTTCAGTTGGCTTATCAAATAGCAACCTGTTGAGAGTCTGTTGGATTAACGCCGAGTCATCACCTCTTAGAAGTTGCAAGTCATCCTTGGAAAGCTCAACCAGATTGTCTTTTTTGGTCCTGCCTTTCAAAACCTTGGTTCTGAATGGTTCTGGCCAGCCACCCGCAGGAACACCAAGCTCTCCCTGCAGAAAGCCAATGACTGAATCTGGGATGTCGAATTTCTCGGGATTTTGCTCAAACTCTTCTGGGTCTGCACTCACCGCAACCAAATGAAGGGCAAGATCACCAACAACCTTGCTGGAGGGGGTTACCTTTGTGGGTCTACCTAGAATTCTGTTGGCCGCCGCGTACATGTCCTCAACTAGCTCAAACCGATCTGCAAGTCCAAGCGCGATTGCCTGCTGCCTCAAATTGGAAAGCTGACCACCTGGAATTTCGTGCTTATAAACACGACCGGTTGGACCTGGCAAACCAGATTCGAATGGTTTATAGATTCCACGAACACTTTCCCAATATGGTTCGAAATCGGTAACTCTTTCCAATTCAATACCGGTGTCGCGCTCTGTATTGGCAAGGCTTGCAACCAATGCACTGGCCGATGGTTGAGATGTGGTTCCAGCCATTGGAGCACTGGCAACATCTACGGCGTCGACTCCCGCCCTGCTTGCGGCCAAAAGAGTCGCCAGTTGGCCACCAGCGGTGTCATGGGTATGTAGATGAACTGGTAGCTCAAATCTGTCCCTCAATGCACTCACAAGCTGTTCTGCGGCGGCTGGACGCAATAGTCCAGCCATGTCCTTGATTGCCAAAATATGCGCACCAGCTGCGACCATTTGATCTGCCAGTCCCAGGTAATAATCCAAAGTGTAGATGTCTTCGCTTGGATCCAAAAGATCAGCGGTGTAGGAAATTCCGACCTCTGCCACAGCCCCTGCTTCACGAACAGCTTTGATAGCGGGAGTCATCTGCGCAACATCGTTTAGTGCGTCAAAGATTCTGAAAATATCCACGCCGGTTTCTGCAGCCTGTTTCACAAAAGCATCTGTGACTTCAGTTGGGTAGGGGGTGTAACCAACGGTGTTTCTTCCTCGGAGCAGCATCTGAATGCAAACATTTGGCATGGCCTCTCTGAGTTTTGCAAGCCTCTCCCAGGGATCCTCGCCTAAAAAGCGCAGTGCCACGTCATAGGTCGCTCCACCCCAAGCCTCAACGCTTAGAAGCTCCGGCAGTTTATGAGCAACATACGGTGCCGCATTCACCAAATCCACAGTTCTTACCCTGGTGGCCAAAAGTGATTGGTGCGCATCTCTGAATGTTGTGTCGGTAACCGCCAAAGCAGTCTGTGCTCGAAGGTCTTTGGCAAATTGCTCTGGGCCCACTTTCAGCAGGTGATCCCTGGAACCTTTTGGCATGGTTGCGGCTTCAAATTCTGGAAGCTTGGTTACTGGTTCTGCAACATTTGGCCTTTCGCCATTTGGCTTGTTTACGGTTACACCTGCCAACCACTGCAAAATCTTTGAACCACGGTCACGACTTGGTTTGGCGTCAAATAACTCTGGCCTGGTATCAATGAAGTGGGTATTCAGATCCCCTGCGATGAACGAGGGGTCATTCATGATTGATTGCAAGAAATAAACATTGGTGGCGACGCCGCGGATTCTAAACTCAGCCAAAGCTCGCTGCGAACGAGTTACTGCCTGAGTGAAATCTCTACCTCGAGCAATTAGCTTCACAAGCATTGAATCAAAGTGTGGGGAGACTTCGGCTCCGGTGGTGACGGTTCCACCATCCAACCTGATGCCTGCACCTCCGGGGGAACGATAGGTCGTGATTTTACCGGTATCGGGACGGAAGTTACTCGTGGGGTCCTCGGTTGTGATTCGGCACTGAATTGCAAACCCACTTGGCTTGATGTCTTTTTGATTCAAACCTAGGTCTTGCAGTGACTCTCCGGCTGCAATTCTTAGCTGAGATTGCACCAGGTCAACATTTGTAACCTCTTCGGTGATGGTGTGCTCAACCTGGATTCTGGGATTCATCTCAATGAATACGTGCCGACCGGTGTTCGGGCCATCAGTCTCGATTAAGAACTCGACGGTACCCGCGTTTTCATAACCAATCTCGGTTGCAAAATTGATTGCATCCACAAACAGTTTTTGCCTGAGTTCATCATCCAAATTTGGAGCGGGTGCAATCTCCACAACCTTTTGGTTTCTTCTCTGAATTGAGCAATCCCTTTCATGCAAGTGGATTACCCCGCCCTGTGAATCGGCAAGAATTTGCACCTCAATGTGCCTGGGTCTGATTACAGCCTGCTCCAAAAACACCCTGGCATCGCCAAAGGCACTCTCAGCCTCACGCATGGACTGCTCAAGAGCCTGCTCCAACTCCTGCCTCTGGTCAACTCTGCGCATTCCTCGGCCACCACCACCGGCAACCGCTTTCACAAACAGAGGAAAACTAATCTCATCAGCCTGAGCTAAAAGCTTCCTTAAATCTGAGCTGCTCTCAGTGGATTTCAAAACCGGGACGTTGGCTCGAATTGCTGCCTGCTTGGCATTTACCTTGTCCCCTGCCAACTCCAAAATCTCAGATTTGGGCCCAACAAAGCGAATTCCATTTGCAGCTGCTTTCTCTGCCAGGTCTGGATTTTCGCTCAGAAATCCATACCCTGGATAAATCGCATCGGCACCAGACTCTATGGCGACTCGAATGATTTCATCAACATCCAAATAGGCCTTTACTGGTGAACCGTCTGAATAAATCTCATATGCCTCATCGGCTTTGAGTCGGTGCACCGAATAGCGATCCTCATAAGGAAACACGGCAACTGTTTTTGCGCCAACCTCGTAGGCTGCTCGGAACGCGCGAACGGCTATTTCGCCGCGGTTTGCCACCAAAATCTTTTGAAACATCAACCCTCACAGTTTTGTCGGTCACCGATTAAGACTAAAAAAAGGGTAGCCTATTCCGCGTGCAAGTTCTCAGCGTTAGCTCCCTCAAAGGTGGCGTGGGAAAAACAACCATTGCCCTTGGTATTGCTTCTGCTGCGCTTGATCGAGGCATAAACACCCTGTTTGTAGACCTTGACCCCCAATGTGATGCTACAACCGGTCTCGCCGCAATCAGCGATTTTTCTGAATCCTGCGCAGATGTGCTGGCTTCGCCAAGGCCCAATATTGTTAGAAAATCCATCGTGGAGGCCAAGTGGCAGCGTCAACATGCAAGCAAAATTCACGTGATGGTCGGCTCCACCCGCTCACTAATGGTTGATAACCCCCAACCCACTCTTGGTGAACTGTGGAGGCTAGAGCAGGCTCTGAGCGTTGTAGAGGATGAATACGACCTGGTTGTCATTGACACCCCTCCATCTTTGAATGCCCTCACCAGAACGGCCTGGATTGCCTCCGATCGAGTCTTGGTTGTCAGTGAACCGAGTTTTTTCAGTGTGGTGGCTGCTGACAGGGCGAGAAAAGCCATTGATGAAATTTCAACCAAGCTTTCGCCGAGACTGGCATTGCACGGGGTGGTTGTGAATCGCCTGCGCGAAAGCTCCGATGAACATAATTACCGACTTGCGGAACTAAGAGAAATGTTTGAAGAGAAGTTAATTCACCCACACTTCGCAGAAAGATCAACTCTCCAGCAGGCCACGGGTGCTGCAACTCCAATTCACTCCTGGCCAAGCGAGGCAGGGGCTGACCTGTCAAGAGCGTTTGATTCAATCCTCTCCGGAGTCTTATCGGATATGAATTCAACCACTCAGGTGAAAAGAACCAGAACTGGAAGTTCTATCGAAAGGGCCGTCAGAGGTGTTGCCAAAGAAACACTGGGAGGCTTGGAAGTAGAAGTAGAACCAAAGGTCAGTGAAAAATCGAAAAAAAGATCAAAAGGGAAAAGAGCTAAAAACTAAGCGCTTTTTCGAGCCCTCTTTGCAGCCAGCTCATCAACACTTGTTAGCTGATCTGGACCCAGTTCAGTCAAAGAAGTTTCAACCTCTCGCCAAACACTTCCCACAGCTATACCAAACACTCCCTGACCCTGGCCGAGCAGGTCAATAACCTCATCCTGTGACGTGCAGAGATAAACACTGGCACCATCGCTCATTAGGGTTATTTTGGCCAAGTCTTCAACACCGGTTTGACGAAGGCGCTCAACTGCATTTCTGATTTGCTGAAGCGATACGCCAGTGTCCAGAAGCCTTTTCACAAGCTTTAGAACCAAGATGTCGCGGAATGAATAAAGTCTTTGAGAGCCAGAGCCCTGAGCGTTTTGAACGGTTGGCTGAACCAATCCGGTGCGAGCCCAGTAGTCCAACTGACGATAGGAGATGCCTGCAGCCGCAGCAGCGTTTGCACCTCGGTAGCCAGAATTCGAATCCTCTACCGGAAGGCCGTCGGTGAATAGCATGTCATCACTCACGAGCTCCTCCTTTTCTCCAGGCTTCAATTATGTACCCCTCAACTACGACTTGAAGGTTTAGCTTGGCCGGCGTGTCGAACTAGCGGTCTAGCTTGCTAATTTCACCATCAAGAAGTTGCGAGCGGATTGTTGCGAACCTATTTTCAATCTCTCTTGCATAATAGGAGGCTTTTGCGGCACTCTCCGGGGTTCTTTTCTTCACAACCGGCTCAATCACGCCACTAATGATTCCAATTTCCCTATCGGCGCTGGCCTTGATTCCCTTGAGGTGTCTTGGTGAAATTCCAAATTGAGCTAAACCTGCAATCGAAACTGCAATCTCTAATTGGTGTGAGCTGTGTGGTTCTTGACCAATGAGTCCAACCTCTTGTGCCTCTTTCAGCCCCTGTTCGGAGATGCCTGATTCCTCGACCAGCTTCATGGTTGAAAACTTGAGGTTTTTTCTTAGCTTGTTGGCGGTTGGTGCGTTGACTGGAAGCGCTGGATTTTTGCCACCATCCAAATCTTCAAAATACTGTCTGATTACCTTCAGCGGAAGATACTGATCTCGTTGAAGTTGAAGTGCAACTTTGAGTCTTTCAATCTGCGAGTCAGAAAATTTGCGATAACCAGCTTCGGTTCTTTGCGGGGTGACCAATCCTTGGTCTTCTAAAAATCTAAGTTTTGAAGGGGTGAGATCTGGAAATTCGGTTTTCAGTATCGCCAACACCTCTCCGATGTTGCATAGCTTGCTTTGGCGATGCTGATGGATAGCTCTTATTGGTTCGCTCACTCGCTAACTCCCCTACCCATTCGCCGCTGAATAAAAAATCATTTTGAATTTGCCAACTTGCACTTCACTGCCGTTTGTAAGTGGTGCGTGGTCAACTCTCTCGCCAAGCATATAGGTACCATTCAGGCTTCCCAAATCTTTTATTTCAAATCCATTACCAGTTCTGATGAATTCTGCGTGTTTTCTGGAAACCGTCACATCGTCCAAAAAGATATCTGCGTTGGGGTGACGTCCTGCAATGGTTGAATCGGTATCTAGAAGAAATCTTGCGCCTCTATTGGGGCCACGAGTCACAATCAACAGAGCATTGCCCTCCGGAAGAGAATCAATTGCATTTTTCTCCTCTGAGCTGATCTCAGAGCTTTCCGAAACTAAGTCGTCTGCAAACCTCGCGGTTTCTTCTGGATTGAACTCTTTACTCATCTGCCTTTTTCCCCTCAGGAAAAACATTAGCTGATTCAGGTTTCGATGATGTAACTAAATCAAAAACTTGCCGGATATAAACGATTCCTGCCCACCAATAAAGACCAATTCCCCAAAAAGCGAAAGCCCAAGCAATTGGCAAGATTATGTGGTCAAATCCAGGAATGATGTCAGCCAACAACAACAGCGGGAACGCATATAAGAGCGCAAATGTGCCGGCCTTGCCAAGCCAGTGAACCGGAAGTGGCCCATATCCGTGGGTTGCCAATACGGGATATGTGATTGCAAGCACAACGTCCCTTCCAATAACCACCACCGCAAGCCATACTGGGATGTTTGCATTTACAGCAAGGCCAAGAAGTGTGGCAAAAATATAAAGTCTGTCCGCAGCCGGATCCAACATTGCCCCGAGCTTTGTTTCTTGGTTGAGCTTCCTGGCTAAAAACCCATCAAACCAATCACTGGCTGATGCGAATACCAGGACCAACAGGGCAGCCAGGTTGTATTCCTGCAATAAAAGAATCAAAAACACAGGAACTAGCAACAACCTCATAATGCTTAGGGCATTGGGCACCGTCAGTTCACTTCTAATTTGCACACCTTGAGTCTATTCACCCAATCAAGACTGTGATGATTTTTTCATTTTCGCCTCGATGGCAATAAAGGCGAGAACTAGAAAAATACCGGCGAAGGCAAAAAGGGCGTAATGGAAATCAACAAACTCCTCGGAAAGCTCTGGAAACAATGCGGGAAGCGTGCCAAGCATCAGTCCCGCCATAAACAAATAAGTCGGTGCCGGGAAGTGCAGCAAAAACCAACGAACAACGAAGACCACCGTCACCAAGCCAATCAGTGCCCCGCCCGCAAAGCTCAAGAGATACCCGAGATCTAGATTGTTCAATGCGGTGATTGTTGATTCATACGCCCCCAAAAGAAGCAATAAAAACGATCCGCTAACTCCGGGGAGCACCAGTGCGCTGATGGCAATCGCTGCTGCAACCGGGGTGATGACTTCAATCTGCCAAGTGAAGACCTCTCCGCTGAGGACTAAACCAACGGCTACACCAGGTGCAACCCACAAAAATTTGAGTGCCTTGACTTTGCCTGCGAGCTTCAACGGGTAATAAACACTGGCAAGCACCAATCCCCCAAAAAAGCTAAGGGTGACGCCACGGAAATTCTCTAAAAGTGGTTCAATCAGTCTGGCCATCAGTACCAGGCCCGTGGCCATGCCAATTGCTATGAAGCCCAGCTTCTGCCAATCAATCTTCAGATCAGATTTTTGGAGCTTAGATTTAAAGCCAGTCAATCTGGCAAGGGTTAGAAAAAAGTTAGAGATCGAATCGATGAGAAATTTATAAATGCCCACAATCAGGGCGACAGTTCCCCCGCTGATTCCGGGAACTGCTTCAGCGGTACCAATTAGAAACCCGCGCACAACCATGAATAAATTGCTCATCGCACCCCGTTCAGGAAAAATTCTATTGCATTGGAATATTTATACCCCAGGGGGTATTGTTAAGAGTATGAAAATGACAAAGTCAACCAAGAGAGTATTGCTGTTTATGTCCTCCCCTTACGGTCGTTGGGGACGAATCATCGTTGGTTCGGTGATGATTGTTAGTGCTGTGCTCACTGGCGGCATCGCTCTGATCATGCTTCCATTCGGAGCATTGATGATTTTCACCGGGACGATGAACCTATGCCCGATGGGGCCTATGTATCGTCAGCCGCTAAAGGGTGAAAAGATCATCGAGAACATGCAGACCTACCAACTGAAGTAATCACCAAGGCATGGGTAAGTCTGTGATTGGTGTTGCATCAGACGGAATCGCCTCCAGCGCCTGATTGCCTGCTCTGATGCATAACCAACGAAGTTGTGTTGGGCTGTCTGGTCTACATCTCCAGGTTCGCAAAACACCAGTTGGGACATGCACCACGGTCCCCGCTCTAACCTCGATTAATTCGTCATCCAAGCCCATTTGGCCATGACCTTCTAAAAAGACATAGACCTCTTCCAATTCGGAATGGCTATGCCAGTAACCAGCTTCTTCGCCAGGTTCGTAGGCTGTTGCAGTGAAACCAATTATTTCTGTTTCTAACTCATGGTCTACGACTCTTCTGCCCCGCTTATTGGTTGCCTCAACAAAACCCCCAAAGTGATCTCTCCAGGAGTCCATTGGCCCGATGTTAGTGATGCTGTATTTGATTCAACACCTCTCTCTTTCGCTGAAAAATTGCGTCAACTAATTCGGTTCCATAGAGACTCTCACTCTATGGCCGTCTTCTCGAGACACTTCATTGGTGATTGTAAATCCGTCTACGCTAATCGATTCTCCTTCTTGAAGAGGGGCGTCACTAAGAAAAGGGTCCGCAATATTGTCTTTCCTTATTATTCTCAATGGGCCATTACCGTTTCCGTAGCTCGGGTCGACCCTGTAAACCAAAAGACCCTCGTGCTCCTTTGGTAGACGAGAGTCGTGTCTTTGGCTTTTTCGGGACTCAATCACTATCGCTTCAGAATCGCCGTTTACGATAACCACCATCTTTGCTGAATCGCTTTCATCGGAAATTGAAGTCAGTTCGTGAGTTGTATCTCCGGGCCCGGTGATGCATCGCACCTGATCATCCGAAATAAATCCAAGAAGCCAGCGGCTCCAAGAGGTCCACTCTCTGGCGTCACCTGGAGCGAAATTCATGTTGTCAAAAACCCCCATGAACTCAAACTGCTCCTCGTAGGGCATTCCCTGTTGCCAAGAATGTGAGTAATAATCTTGCAGGCCCAACAAATGTCCAATTTCGTGCGCAATCAATAGATAACCTTCGCCGAATCGCGTATCAGAACCGGCTAAGGTGCCCCGAAAAACATTACCTTCATCGGTTGAGAATCCGGAATCCGAAATCAACGGAACTGCAGGAGAAAAATCAACTTGGGCCGAGGTAACATTTGGCGGCAGAACAGCTATAGCAATATCGACATCAGAAAAATCTACCGCTGCATCAGAGGCATCGATGGCGGCTTGGACAAATTCCCTAGCGTCTCCACCCTTGCTTCTAAGCATGTTGTAATCGGCAATAGGTTTCTCCAGCTCAAAATATTGGTCTTCAAAACGCCAAACAAACTCAATTTGAGAACCGGACATGTCCCTCAAGAATTCACCAGCACCGTTGGACCAGAAAGGAGCATCTTGGGCTGGCGTGGTTTGTGGATTCAAGCCCTCCGCATCGACATAAATTAGTTGAATCACAATCTGCTCGCCCTCGAAAACATAATCAGGATGCAAAGGAAAACCGGACCTCACAGTTTCGAACTCACTACCGGGATGAGGAACTTTGCATTCATTGGCGTTTGCGAGAACGCTTTTCGGAGAATCTTCAATCGGCTCAGTAGGCTCTGAAGGTTGAACTGAATCTGTCTCTTCAAAATTTTCTTCTTGAGTTTCAGTTTCGGACTCAACGGTTTCCTCATCGGCAATATTGGACTGAACTGATTCCCCTCCACGAAAATCAATCAACAAAAAACTCGACGCTACGCCGATAGTGGCCAGACTTGCAATCCAAAACCAAGGTCTTCTTATCAGACTCTCATTTCTTGGGATTTCAATTTCTTGCGGCTCTTCGTGGTTGTTCACCTGCTTTGGAGGATCCTCTTCCATTTCATATCCTGATCGTTTGATTTTCAATGCCTCCAAACATTTCATAACCGAAATGATTTGTCACTGTTTTGACAAGCCCTCTACCAAAGAGGGGACTCACAAGACCAATGCAGGTTTTGGCGCTAGTTATCAGGGGCCCTTTTGTTTCAGCCGAGTCATCTGTCGAATTTTTACAGATCGATTTAAGGACACCGATAAGTGTTTGCGCTCGAACACCAGAAAAGGTGTCGTATCTGAAAGTTGTTTTTTGTTGAATATTGCAAAATTATAAGGTTGAAAGCTTGGATTACACCGAAGCGATATTTCTTCAGAGGAAGTGTTTGGAAGTCAAATCCAAACCCATCTGATCAACTTTGTCGGGCTGGCGGGATTTGAACCCACGGCCCCTTGTCCCCCAGACAAGTGCGCTACCAAGCTGCGCCACAGCCCGAATGGCTTAAGTGTAGTCTCTTGAATAATCAACGAAGGGCGCGAAATGGCAAACTCAAAATCTACAACTTCGTCAACCGCAGCCGGAGGCGGTTTTTACTTCCTCGGTTTCCTGGGTGCGTTTATCTATTTCATTTCAACATCAGAA
>Ga0209923_1000054_pt1 | contig 35854 bp, 30 predicted proteins | sample SalPon1_A_H2O_MG_FD_185696 | JGI IMG/M metagenome (GOLD analysis project Ga0209923, IMG submission 185696) | Salt pond water microbial communities from South San Francisco under conditions of wetland restoration - Salt Pond MetaG R1_A_H2O_MG... | ecosystem: Environmental > Aquatic > Non-marine... | reverse complement strand
CGCAGCTCGGGGACCCACCGGTGGATGAACCGCCCGTCGGGGTCGTTGTCGCGCACCTGCTTGCGGGGGTTGTAGATCCGCAGCGTGCGGCGGCCGTCCATGCCCGCCTGCAGCTGGAACTGCGTGTAGTTGATCGCGGGGTCCGCATCGAGCAGCTGCCGGTAGTACCAGTCGGCGCCGATGCGCCACGGCTGCTGGCAGAGGTCACACAGGAACGATGCACACATCGCGCGCATGCGGAAGTTGAGCCACCCGGATCGGCGCAGACACCGCATCGAGGCGTCGACCATGGGGAAGCCCGTGCGTCCCTGCTGCCAGGCGGTGACGAGCGTGGGGTCGTGGGTGTCGGCGTGGAAGTCGACCATCGCGGGGTTGACCGCCGTGTCGAGCCAGCCGGGCCAGTCGGCGAGCCGCTGGTTGTAGTAGCGGTTCCAGTACAGCCGCGAGATGAACATCTGCCGGGGCCGCCCCGCGGGCACCGCGGCCATGACGGCCTGGTAGACCGCCCGCAGCGAGAGGCAGCCGAAGCGGAGGTACGGCGACAGCTGGCTCGTCCCCGTGCGGGCGTCCGCCGGCGCGGAGATCGATCCGGGGTACGCATCGATCGCGGCGATGAACCGCTGCAGCTGTTCGTGCGCCGCGGTGCTGCCGCCGCGGCGGGCGATCTCCTGGCTGGGGGCGGTGGCGTGGCGGTCGATGAGCGCCGCGGGCGTCGTCTCGGTGGGCCCCTCCAGGAGCATCGACCCAGCCGGTGGCACATGCCGGTCCGCGCGGAACCACTCGGTGACGTGGCCCCGCCAGTCATCGCGACCGGCCTCACCCCGCAGGAGACCGTCGGCATCGACGAAGGTGACGTCCGCAGCGGCGGCGACCGCATCATCGCGGGCGAGGCCGTACCGCCCGGTGGGCTCGGCGGGGGTGGCGATGCGCCAGCCCGCATCGGCGAGCCGTGGCAGGATCTGCCGGGGGTCGCCTACGAGGATCGACAGGCTGCCGCCGCGGTCGGCGTACTGCGTCTGCAGGTCCGCGAGCGACTCGAAGAGGAAGCGCAGCCGTGCCGCGGAGGTGCGCCCGTGCACGCAGAAGCGGGGGTCGGCGATGAAGATCGGCCAGCAGCGTCCGCCCTGCCGCCGGATGTACGCGACCGCCGGGTGGTCGGCCACGCGCAGCTGGCGGGTGTGCCACAGCACCCACCCGTCCGCCGGGGCGGTGGGGACGGAATTGGGCATGGGTACCACCGCTTGGTCGGCGACCGATTGAAGCTTCGCATCGACTGGGTGGGTTTAGGGGGGCTGAGCTGGAGCTTCCGTTGATGAGCATGTGGCGAGCGCACCTGCGGCGCGTGCGAGCATGAGCCGGATGCGGGTGCACTGGCGGGTGAGCCTCGGCCTGCTGAGCCAGGTGCTGCTCGTGTTCCTGGTGCCGCTTGCGGTGCCCGTGGCGCTGGCGGTGCTGTGGGGCGAGCCGGTGATGCCGTTCCTCGCGGCGATGGCGGTCACCGTGGTCCTGGGGCTCGGTACACGCGGGCTCGGCCAGGATGCAGATCCACAGCCACGGGATGCGTTCCTGGCCGCGGCGCTGATCTGGCTGCTCGTGGCGGTCATCGGGGCGGTCCCGTTCGTCGTCGCCGGGGTGGGGACGGTCGCCGCACCCGTCGACGCGCTGTTCGAGTCGATGAGCGGGGTGACGACGACCGGTGCGACGGTGCTCACCGACTTCGAGCAGCACAGCCGGTCGATGCTGCTGTGGCGACAGCTGCTGCAGTGGCTCGGGGGCCTGGGCATCCTGATCCTCGTCTCGACCGTCTTCGCGGACCTCGGCGTCACGGGCACCCAGCTGCTGGAGACGGAGACGTGGACGCCGACGGTCGAACGGCTCACGCCGCGGATCGCCGAGACCGCCCGCCTCCTGCTGGGGGTGTACACGGTGATCACCCTCGCCGTCGCGGGCGCGCTGTGGGCGCTGCATCTTGTGGGGCTGGCCCCCCGCATGGACCTGTACAACGCCGTCGCGCATGCGATGACCGCCGTCGCCACGGCGGGCTTCTCCCCGGAGCCGCTGAGTGCGGCGGCGTTCACCGCCCCTGCCCAGTGGGTGCTCATCGCGGGCATGCTCATCGGGGGCACCTCGTTCGTGCTGCTGGTGCTCACCGCGCGGACGGGCCCCCGCCGGCTGCTGCGCAGCGAGGAGTTCGGGGTGTACATCGGGTCGGTCACCGCACTCAGCCTGGCCATCGCGCTGACGCTCGTCCTCGAGGGGCGCTACGCCTGGGCGGGTGCGCTGCACCATGCGGTGTTCAACACGGTGTCGATCGTGACGACGACCGGCTTCGCCTCGGCGGACTTCGCCCGCTGGTCAGCAGCAGGCACACACCTGCTGTTCCTCGGGATGTTCCTCGGGGCGATGGTGGGCTCGACCACCTGCTCGATCAAGACGCTCCGGTGGGTGATCGTCGCGAAGACGGTGCGGCGGAATCTGTTCCTCGCGGTCAACCCGCGCGCGGTCCGACCGGTGCGGCTGGATGGCGAACCCATCGACGAGGAGATCATCCCCGATGCGCTGGTGTTCGTGCTGCTCAGCATCGTGCTGGTCCTGCTGCTGACGGTGGTGGTCGTCATCGACACCGCCCGCGCGGGGGTCGCCGTGGAGGAGTTCGAGGCACTGGGTGCGGCGGCGGCGACGTTCCTCAACATCGGCCCCGGCTTCGGGCTCGCCGGGCCGTTCGGCTCGTATCACGGCTTCCCCACGCCGACGAAGGTGGCGATGATCGTCCTGATGTGGGTCGGTCGCATCGAGATCATCCCCGTGCTCGTGCTCGTCACACGGACGTTCTGGCGCTGATTCAGCGGTCCATCTGCGGGTCGGTGACCGCCCGTAGCCGGTCGCGCGACAGCGGGGTGAGGTCACCCCGTGTCGTGTGGGCGACGGCTGCGGCCGCCGTCGCATCGACCAGTGCCGCGCCGAGGTCCCCACCCTGCAGCAGGGTGGCGCAGACCGCACCGACGAACGCGTCGCCGGCACCGATGGGGTCCCGCGTGACCGTCGCGACCGCGGGCTGCTCGTGTGTGGTCCCGTCAGCATCGATGCCCACCGCACCGTCGGCACCGCGGGTACAGATGACCATCGAGGCACCGAACCGCTCCTGGAGCTGCTGGGCAATCACCGGAGGGGCCACATCCAGGCCGAACACCGTCTCCGCATCGCGGGCTGCGACCACGATCACGTCGGTGTGTCCGAACATCGTCTCGTACGCTTTGCGTGCCCGCTTGGGCCCCCACAGCTGCTGTCTGTAGTTCGCATCCACCACGGTGGTGCAGTCTGCCTCCTGCGCGGCGGTGAGGATCGCTGTCGCGGTCGTGGTCGCCTCCGACCCCAGCGCCGGGGCGATCCCGCTGTAGTACACCATCTCTGCCGCCTCGAGGTCGATCAGCGGGCGGAGGGTCTCCGCATCCACGGTGGCCATCGGGGTGTCCGAGCGGTCGTAGTGCGCACGGCGCCCACCCACGGTCTCCACCCAGTAGCAGCCGACCCGGCCATCGGCGTCGCGTCGGAGCCGGGGGCGCACCCGATGCGCCCGCAGCGTCCGCTCGATGCGGTCACACAGCGGCCCGTCACCGACGGCCGCGGCGAGCGTGGCATCGGCACCCAACCCCGCCGCCGCGATGGCCACGTTGCATGCCGCTCCCCCCACGTGCATCTCGAGGCGATGCGCCTCGCCGATCGCCACGCCCGCAGGCGGTGAGAGGCGGATGAGCGGCTCCCCGATGGCGATGAACCGTGTCATACCCTACACCCAGTGTGCTGACAGGTATAGCCGTACATGGTCACCCCACCCCGGGCAGGGGGCAGCCTCCGCCCGGCCGTGGCGATGGCTCACGGCTTCTCGGCCGCATGCATCCACTCGATCGCCGCCCCGATGCCCTCCTCCTCGCGGATCTCGAAGAAGCGCCGTCCGTGGGTGCTCTGATGCGACAGCGTCGCCAGATAGCCGCTGGTGCGGACCGCGGGGCGGTACCCCTGCATCTCCATCACGTCGTTCAGCATGTGCTTGGTGATCTGCAGGGTGGCCCTCGGGGTCAGCTTCATCGCCTCGATCTCCTCCCAGACCGTGGCCATCAGCGCGTCATCCGGGACGCAGCGGTTGACCATGCCGATGCGTGCGGCCTCGGCCGCATCGATCGTCTTGCCCGTGTACAGCAGCTCCCGTGCCGGTTTGATACCCATCACGAACGGGTAGATGAGCGAGAGGGACATGCCCCCCATCCGCACGCCCGGGTAGCCGAAGACCGCAGACTCGCCGGCGTAGGTGAGGTCACAGGTCAGCGCCAGGTCCGAGCCACCGGCGAGGGCGTACCCCCGCACCGCCGCGATCACCGGCACGGGCAGCTCGTGGATCGCGGTGAACAGCTCCAGCACCCGCCGGCCGCGGTCGAGGCCCTGCTCGACCGACGGGATGGTCGCATCCGCCGACCGTCCCCCGGACTCGCGCAGGTCGTACCCCGAGGAGAACGCCTCCCCCGTGTGGGTGAGCAGCACCGCCCGCACCTCATCCTCGACCGCGCGGTCCATCGCCCCGGTGAGCTCCGCGACGAGCGCCTCACTCAGGGCGTTCATCCGCTCGCCACGGTCGATCTGCACGACAGCGACGTCGTCGGTCAGCTCATAGGTGGTGTCTGACATGCTCGCAGGACGCGCGGGCCCCGACATATCTCTTTAGACTTGCCCATCGGTCGCAGGGCCTGATCTCGCCGGATTCAGCCGCCCTGCTCTGGCACCACGATCACCCGCAGGTCGTTCACGTTCGTCCCCGTCGGCCCCGTCTCGATGATCGCGTCAGCTCCCTCGAATGCCGCGAGCGTGTCATTGGACGCGAGCGCCTCCCGCGCGCGCTCCGGTGGGACTGTCGACGGGTCCGCGATGGCCCCTGCGACCCCCGAGACCCCGTCGATGCCATCGGTGTCGATCGCGGCGATGATGACCTCCCCGAGGTCGATCTGGGTGGCCGCACTCAGGACGAACTCGAGGTTGGGACCGCCCGCGCCGTCGCCGCGGACCTCGACGGTCGCCTCCCCGCCCGAGATGACCGCCGCGGGTGGCTCGAGGGGGATGCCGGTCGCACCGATCTCCTCGGCGATCCCCACGTGGGCCGTCGCCATCGCGGTGGCCTCCCCGCGGAGGCGCGAGGACAGCAGGAGGCTCCGGTACCCCTGGGCCGCCAGCGACTCCGCGGTCGCTTGCATCGCGGTCATGCCGTCGGCGATGACCTCGACCTGCACGCGGTCGAAGAGGGCTGCGTCGGCCGACGGCAGCGCATCGGCCGCCCCCGCCCGTCCCTGGTGCAACCGGTCGGTGACCGCCTCCGGCACATCCGGGGCGTACCGCTCGACCACGGCGGCCGCCTCCGCGAAGGTCGTCGTGTCGGGGACGAAGGGGCCGCTCGCGATCACATCGAGGTCGTTGCCCACCACATCACTGAGGATGATGCAGGCGACCGTCGCCGGGGCCGCCCGCTCGGCGAGCCGGCCCCCCTTGATCGCAGAGAGGTGCTTGCGCACCGCGTTCAGCTCATGGATGCTCGCACCCGCACGGAGCAGCTGGTCGGTGGTCTCTGCGATGTCCCGACGCGTGATCCCCGGTGCGGGGGCGGTCAGCAGCGCGCTGGCCCCACCGGTGATCACCCCGATGAGGAGGGTGTCCGCATCGGCGTCGGCCGCAGCTTCGAGGACCTCCTGAGTGTGCTGGACCCCCGCAGCGGTGGGGACGGGGTGTCCCCCCTGCCGGACGGTCACGTACTCGGTCGCGGCCTCCTCGAGGCTCACCACGACCCCACCGGTGATCGTATCACCCAGGATCGCCTCCAGCGCCAGGACGACCTGTTCGGCGCCCTTGCCACCGCCGATGACCTGGACCGCCTCGTATGCGGCCGTCTCGTAGGTGGCCGCCCCCACACGGAGCACCCCCTCCTCGAGGCTGACCCGTGCGGGCACCACCGTCGCCGGGTGCGCGGCGGTGATACCATCGGACAGGGCGGCCAGGACGTCACGCCGGACGGGGCTGCTCGCGAGTGCGGGGAGGTTGGCGATCATGGCTGGTGTGTCACCTCGGTCATCCAGAATCAGCCGTATAAACCTCTGGTTCCACCCGTCCCACACGAGATGCCTCCCGTCTCGGAGCACAACACAGCCGGTCTGCGTGTGTATATGTCAGATACATATGCAGATTCGCTTACGTGACAGCCAGCACATCCACATCTGGACCCCGATGCGCATGGATGCTGGTACACCAGTGAATGCGATGCTCGATGCGCACCCGATGGGCACAGCCACGAGTCACCATCGCTCGATGCCGTCCGCCTCCAGCTGGATGGGGTCCCGCAGCACCGCGAACGCGCGGGGCAGGATGGGCTGGGGACATGTCGGCGCATCTGACACTCGTACCTGTGTAAATAGTACCGCCGCGGCGCGACAGACCCGCCGTCACGACCACCCCCCACCGGGACCTCGGGCGGTCCCACACGCCGCGGACCAGACCGGTATCGGGAGACCGCAGCGACACAGTCCGGCCGGTGCCGCCTGTGCGATGTGGGCGTGCAACACAACTATTATACGCAATCTCACGAGTTCGCTCGTAGGTTCCATGAGCGATATAACACTCCGACGCACGCAGCTGGCGACGCCCGCGAGCAACGAGAAGATGATGGCGAGTGCCGCAGACAGCGCGGCCGATGAGGTCTTTCTGGACCTCGAGGATTCGGTCGCCCCCGATGAGAAGGTGGCCTCCAGGGCGCTGCTGATCGATGCGGCCACCACCCATGCGTGGGGGGAGATCATCCTGAGTTACCGCATGAACGGGCTCGACACCCCCTGGTGGTACGATGACATCATCGAGGTCGTCAGCGCCGCGGGGGCTCACATCGACGACATCGTGGTGCCGAAGGTGAAGTCGGCCAGCGATATCCACACCGTCGACAACCTGCTGACGCAGGTGGAGGTCAACGCCGGCCTCGAGGTCGGCCAGATCGGGCTCGAGCCGCAGATCGAGGATGGGGCGGGGATGAACAACGTGGACGAGATCGCCCATGCGAGCGACCGGCTGGACTCGATCATCTTCGGCCCGGGTGATTACTCCGCCGCGATGGGCACCCCCGGACTCGACATCGGGCAGTTCCCGGACTATCCGGGGCACTACTGGCACTATGCGCTCTCACGGTGCAACCACGCTGCGAAGTCCGCGGGTCTGCCGTGCATCGACGGTCCCTTCGCCGACATCGATGATGCAGACGGCTTCCGGGCCTCCTGCACACACGCCAACCTCATCGGCTGTGACGGCAAGTGGGCGATCCACCCCTCCCAGATCGAGATCGCCAACGAGGTGTTCGCACCCGACCCCGAGACCGCAGACCGCGCGGTGCGGATCGTCGATGCCTACGCGGAGGCGATGGCCGCCGGGCAGGGTGCGGTGTCCGTCGACGGGCAGATGGTCGATGAGGCGACCAACAAGATGGCCCAGGAGATCGTCGAGAAGGCCGAGGCGGCGGGCATCCTCTGACCGGTCACTCCAGCGGACCGACCAGCTCGATCTTGTGCCCATCGGGGTCCAGGATGAACGCGGTCCGCACGCCCGCCTCGGGCTGATCCCCCGGCTCTTTGATGACGCCATGGTTCTCGATGGCAGCGAACGCCGCATCGACATCATCCACGCGGACCGCGAGGTGGTCCCATGCGGTGCCGACGGTCAGGTCATCCTCCCCATCCACCTTGGTGAGCTGGATCTCCACGCCCGCCTCATCCGCGACGTACCGGTGTCGTGTCGTTCCGTCCGGGCTGTCGAACCCCCACGACTCGCTCAGACCGAGCTGCTCGGTGTAGAAGGCGATCGTGGTGTCGAGGTCGGTCACGTGCAGGTTGGTGTGTATGATCTGCATTCGTATCCTCATCCCCGCTTGCGGTAATAATGCTCCTGGTGTGGGTGGCCCCTGCGCGCGGGGGCAACCAGTGGAGTCATACCGCCGACCGGCGTCTGCAGAGCAAGAGATGGTCGACAGCGACACGGGGATCACCCGCTTCACGATGCTCGCACACGGGATGTTCCACACGTATGAGCTGTCGATCCCGATCTTCGTGATCGTCTGGTTGGACGTCTTCGATACCACCGCAGCGGTGCTCGGGCTGATCATCGGAGCGGGGTACGCCCTGATCGGCATCGGGGCGGTCCCCAGCGGGATCATCGCCGACCGGATCGGCTCGCGGTCGCTGATCCTGGGCTCGGTCATCGGGATGAGCGGGGGGTTCCTGCTGGTGGCGTTCGCGCAGAACCTGTACATGCTCGCGGCGGCGCTCCTGCTGTGGGGGCTGGCGGCGAGCCTGTACCACCCCGCGGGCCTCTCGCTCATCAGTCGCTTCGCACAGGCGCGTGGGAAGGTGTTCGCGTACCACGGGGTCGGCGGCAACATCGGGACGGTCATGGGCCCGCTGGTGACGGTGATCCTCCTGACGTTCCTGGAGTGGCAGATCGTCATCGGCATCCTGGCGCTGCCGGTCATCCCGATCGTCCTGTTGGGCTCACGGATCAGCTTCGATGAGTCGACCGAGGGCACCGATGGCTCGACCGAGGCTGCCGAATCGTACGGCGTGGCGTTCGTCCGTGACACGCGGCGCCTGTTCACGGTGGGGTTCAGCATCGCCCTCGTCGTGGTGATGCTGTACGGGACGTACTACCGGGGGCTGCTCACGTTCCTCCCGGAGGTCATCGGGACGCTCCCCGGGCTGGCGGCGATCGAGCTCGCTGGCCGACGCACGCCGCCCGCACAGTACATCTACACGGGGCTGCTGGTCGTGGGGATCGCCGGTCAGTACGTCGGCGGACGGGTCACCGAGCGGGTCGATCCGACCCTGGCGCTCGCGGGGGCACTCACCGCGCTCGGCGTCCTCGCCCTGCTGTTCCTGCCTGTCGCTGCGCTCGGGACGCTCCCATTCCTGCTCCTGTGTGGGCTGCTGGGGTTCTTCCTGTACGCGTCGGCACCCATCTACCAGGTCACCATCGCCGACCACGCACAGGAGGACGTCCATGGGCTGTCCTACGGCTTCACCTACTTCGGGATGTTCGGCGTCGGCGCTGGCGGTGCGGCACTCGCCGGGGCGGTGTTGACGTACGCCGATGCGACGGTGCTCCTGCAGACGCTGGCGGCGCTCGCGGTGGCCGCGGTGGTGCTGGCGCTCACGCTGCGCCGGCGAGACGCCTCGGTGGCGGCACACGCGGTGCGCTCCGACTGAGCGGGAGGCGGCTCAGGCGACCCGGTTGTGGAGGGGACGCCCCGCGGTCGCGCGGTCGATGTTCTCACGGACCACCCCGGCGATGTCCTCGTGATACTGGTTGGTCGCGGAGCCCTTGTGTGGCATGACGATGACCTCCTCGAGATCCCAGAGGGGCGAGTCCGCCGGTAGCGGCTCCCGCTCGAAGACGTCCAGTGCGGCCCCGGCGATCTCACCATCGATGACCGCCGCAGCCAGCGCGGGCTCGTCGACGATGGGGCCCCGCGCCACGTTGATGAGGTACGCATCCGCCCGCATCTGCGCGAACTCGGGCGCACCGAACAGCTGGTCCGTCGACGGGGTGTGCGGCAGCGCGATGGCGACGAACCGGGCGTCTGCGATCGCCTCATGCAGCGATGCAGGGGGGTAGATGGTGGCGACACCCGGGACCGCCTCCTCGGACCGTCGGACCCCCACGACGTCCATCCCCAGCGCGTCGGCCCGCTCTGCGATGGCCTGCCCGATCGTGCCGAGGCCGACCATGCAGAGGCGCTCACCCTCGAGGGTGAAGGGCCGCTCATACGGGGGGGCGTACCACTCGCGCGTGTGCTCATGGTCGCGGTAGATGTGCAGCAGCCGGGCGAGCGCGAGCATCGATCCGATCGCGACCTCCCCCACGGTCGCGCCGTGGATCCCGCTGCTGTTCGTCAGCGGGACCCCCGCTGCCTCGTACGCATCCGTGTCGAACGCATCGTAGCCCGCACGCGCGCAGTGGACCCACCCGGCCTCGAGGAACGCATCCCGGGGCTCGTAGGTGACGACCGCGTCGGTGCGGGTGTACGACCGGCCATCGCCGACGAGCTCCGTCGGCAGGGGGCTGCGTGCGACGGCCTCGACGAACGGTGCGGTGGGCACGACGGCCTCGACCGATTCGTGTACGTAGACGGTGGTAGGTGGGGGGGTGTCGGTCATCACCCGCAACACCACGAGGCGGTCGATTGAAGCTTTCGACTGCACCCGCCTGCGGTGCGGCGATCGCGGTGATGCGCGGACCGGGAGGATGTCGGAAGTTTCTAAGCCGTGTGCATCGGCGGAGGGGCATGGATGTCACCACAGCGATTGCGACCATCTTGAAGCGCGAGGGTGTGCGGTACCTCTTCGGGTTCCCGAGCAACCCACTGTTCGACACGGGCATCGCAGAGGAGATGGGGATCCGCACGATCATCACCCGCCAGGAGCGCACGGCGGTCCACATGGCCGATGCGATCGGGCGGCTGACCGGTGGGGATGAGATCGTCGCGTTCGCCTGCCAGCACGGGCCGGGCACCGAGAACTCGATCGGGGCGGTGGCGCAGGCGTTCGGCGAGTCGGCACCACTCGTGGCCATCCCCGCGGGATATGACCGCGCGAAGACCGACGTGGACCCGAAGTTCAACTCGCTGATCAACTACCAGCAGGTCAGCAAGACCTGCGAGCAGCTGTCGGACCCGGATGCGGTGGGCGAGACGATGCGCCGGGCGTTCAGTGCGGTGCGGAACGGGCGCCCCCGACCGGCGGTGGTCGAGGTGCCGAAGGATGTCTTCCCCCTCGAGCTGAGCGGGGAGCTGGAGTACACCCCGACCGGCGCGAGCCGGCTGGGGCCGGATCCGGTCGCGGTGGAGGCGGTCGCCGAGGCGCTCGTCGCCGCCGAGCGGCCGGTCATCTACGCCGGACAGGGGGTGCACTACGCGCACGCCTGGGGGGAGCTGCAGGAGCTGGCGGAGGTGCTGGAGGCGCCGGTCGCGACCAGCCTGAACGGCAAGAGCGCGTTCCCGGAGAGTCACGCCCTGTCGCTGGGGGCCGGCAGCAAGTCCGAGCCGGGGCAGCTGGCGCACTTCCTGCGGGAGGCTGATGTGATCTTCGGCATCGGGTGCAGCTTCACCCAGACCGCCTACGGGATCACCGTCCCCGAGGGCAAGACGATCGTCCACTCGACGCTCGACCCCCGTGATGTGAACAAGGATGTCCGGGCGGACCACGTGCTGCTCGGCGACGCCGGACTGTGTCTCGCGGCGGTGACCGAGACCGTCGCCTCACAGGTCGATGATGACCGCGGCCGCTTCGATGATGTCGCCGCGGAGATCGCCGAGGTGAAAGAGAGCTGGCTGGCGGAGTGGATGCCCCGGCTCACCTCAGAGGATGCCCCCATCAGCCCGTACCGGGTGATCCACGAGCTGACGGAGGTGCTCGAACCCGCCGAGACGATCATCACCGCCGATGCGGGCAACCCCCGTGACTTCCTCGCCCCGTTCTACGAGACGGATGAGCCGCTGTCGTACATCGGGTGGGGGAAGACGACCCAGCTGGGGTACGGGCTCGGGCTGGCGCTGGGCGCGAAGGTGCTGCACCCCGAGAAGGTGTGCATCAACATCATGGGTGATGGGGCGATCGGCATGACCGGACTGGACTTCGAGACGGCCGTGCGCGAGGACCTGCCGATCATCACGATCTGCCTGATCAACGATGAGATGGCCTCGTACGATACGCCCTTCGGCGGGAACTTCTCGACGGTCGCCGAGGGGCTCGGTGGCCACGGCGAGCGGATCGCCGACCCCGCAGAGATCCGCCCGGCCCTCGAGCGTGCGGTCCAGCTGACCAGGGACGGGACGCCGGTGCTGCTCGAGTTCATGACCGAGAAGGAGACGGAGCTGTCGCGGCCCGACCTCGACGGATAGACCGCCTGGGCACCACGCCCGATTCGTGTCACGTCTTCAGCACATCTGCCCCCGAAGCGGTATAGGGATATAGACCAGTCCTGAGTGCTCTTCATGGTCGCGTACACCCCGGTTCCCGCAGCGACGCTCCGTGAGGATGTCACGGTCCTGGCGTTCGACCTGTACGATACCCTGCTGAATCGCGAGGCGACGCTGGTCCCCGCCATCGAGGCGGTGCTCACCGGGCATGGGAGTGACTACGACCCGAGGACGCTGTACCGGCGGTATCTCGCGATGCACTTCCGCGACTCGCTCATCGACTCGCTCATCGACGGTCCGCACACGCCGTTCAAGGAGATCTCACGCCGGGCACTGGCGTACCGGTTCGAGCAGGTGGGCGTGGAGGTGCCGGATGCGTCGGTGCGTGAGGTGATCCAGCAGTGGAAGACGTTCGAGCCGTACCCGGGTGTCGATGCGGCACTCTCGCGACTCGGTGAGGAGTATCAGCTGGTGGGCCACTCCAACGGCGACCCCGACATGCTGGCGGCAGTGCGGCCCAACTTCGCCACTGAGCTTGATGCGGTCGTCTCCGTCGCAGAGGCGGGATCGTACAAGCCGGAGCCGGCCTCCTATGCGCTGGTGTCTGAACGCCTCGGCGTCGCGCCCCATGAGGTCGCGTTCGTGACCGCACACACGTTCGACCTCGTCGGGGCGAAGGCGTACGGCAACCGCGGGGTCTTCCTCAACCGCCATGACAACCCCTTCGGCGGCTGGCCGCAGCAGCCCGACGTCACGGTTCAGGACGTCGAGGAGCTCGCGGACGTCCTCTGCAGCTGATTCAACTGCGTCCGCCATTGCGACGGGATCGGTCGGGCCGCTCCGGTCTCGCGGTCGATGACGACCTGGACCGTCTCCGCGGTCGCCATGACATCGCCTGCGACACGCAGCTCGTACTCCATGGGGATCGATGAGGTGCCCAGCGTCCCCGTCCACAGGTGCACCTCGAACGGGGTCCCCAGCGTGATCGGCCGCACGAAATCGATCGACAGGTGTGCGAGGACCGTATCTGCCTCGGCGAGGGTCATCCCCAGCACCGAGCTGTACATCGCCGCCCGAGCCTCCTCCAGATAGGTCGCGTACACGGCATTGTTGACGTGTCCCATCACATCGAGGTCCCGGAAGCGGACCTCACGTGCGATCCGGATGGGGCCGCCCGGGATGCTGTCGTCGCTCATGCTGAGGCACAGATCGGGTGCATGCAAAACGGTGCGGGTCCCGGGGGGCCAAGCGGGGACTGACAGCTATTTATTGATGGTGTGGGTCGAATCTGGTATGTCGAAATCTGTGTCGACAGGGATACTCGAGGGTATCACCGTCGTGGACCTGTCCACGTTCGTCACCGGTGGCTTCTGTACGACCATGCTCGCGAACCAGGGGGCAGATGTGATCAAGATCGAGCGCCCGGGCGCGGGGGATGACATCCGCCACTCCGGGCCGCCCTTCGTCTCGACCGCGGGGTACGATGGCCCCGGTCGAGCGGCGGCCGCCGAGGGCGAGTCACCGTACGCGTGGACGGTGAACTACCAGAAGCGCAGCGTCGAGCTCAACCTCAAGACCGATGCGGGGCTCGAGGTGCTGTACGAGCTGGTGGAGACGGCGGATGTGGTCGTCGAGAACTTCCGGCCGGGCACCGCCGACCGCCTCGGCGTCGGGTACGACGATCTGCGTGCGATCGATGACTCGATCATCTACTGTTCGATCTCGGCCTTCGGTGACACCGGTCCGTGGAGTCAGCGCCCCGGCTACGACCTGCTGATCCAGGGCATGAGCGGCATCATGAGCGTCACCGGCACCGCGGACGGCGACCCCGTGAAGGTGGGGCTGCCGATGACGGACCTGATCACGTCCATGTGGGCAGCCTTCGGCATCACGACCGCGCTGTACAACCGCGCGCTGACGGGCGAGGGCACCCGGGTGGAGCTGGGCATGCTCGATGGGGCGCTGCCGTGGCTGACGAAGCAGGCGGCCAAGGCCTTCGAGGGGGCAGCGACGATGCCGATGGGCACGAAGGACCCCGTCATCGCCCCGTACCAGAGCTATCCCACGGCTGATGGGTACCTCAACGTCGCGTGCGCGAACCAGAAGCTGTGGTCGGGTCTCTGCACCGCGATCGACCGGCCTGACCTGCTGGAGGATCCCCGCTTCGAGACCAACCCCGACCGGGTCGCCCACATGGACGCCCTGGAGGCGGAGCTGGCGGCGACGTTCACCGAGCGGTCGACGGATGCGTGGGTCAGCCTGCTCGCCGATGAACACGGTCTGCCCGTGGGGCCCGTCCTCTCCGTCGAGGAGGCGCTGGACAACGAGCACATCCGTGCCCGGGGGGTCATCGGGACGATGGACCACCCAGCCTACGGCGAGCAGCCGGTGATCGGACACCCCCTGCGGTTCTCGGTGGCCGACAGCGGCTTCGAGGGGCCAGCACCCCTGCTGGGCGAGCACACCGAGTCGGTGCTGGATGAGCTGGGCTACGATGCGGCGGCGATCGCGGCGCTGCGGGAGGAGGGGGCGATCCCCGACCCATCCGCCTGAGACCTCTGCGGGGACCCGACACCCGGGTGACACCTGCTGTCATCGCACTTATGTCCATCTGCCCGCAAGCGTTGATATGACACGATTGCTGTCCCTCCAGACCGCTTCCCGACCGTGCTTTGTGTCGGTGCACCACTGCCTCGTGACCACCCAGTCATGAACTCGACCACCCCCATCGCCCAGCAGGACCCTGCGGCTGAGGTACGTGCGAACTACGATTACGCCAACGACCGCATCAACGAGCCAGAGCTCGTCGCGGCGCTCGAGGCGGTGGTCGATGGAGATGTCCGCTTCGACGAGTACTCTCGCATGCTGTATGCGACCGATGCGAGCGCCTACGAGGTGGTCCCTGTCGGCGTGGTCTACCCCGTCTCGACCGCCGATGTGGCCGCGGTCATGCGCCTGTGTGCGCGAGAGCAGATCCCCGTGCTCCCCCGTGGTGGGGGCACCTCACTCGCAGGGCAGAGTACGAACGAGGCGGTCGTCCTGGACCTCACACGGTACATGGGTGCGATCCTCGATGTCGATCCGGAGGAGGCGACCGCCCGCGCAGAGGTCGGCTGCACCCTGGGCGAGCTGAACCGGCGGCTGTCCCCACACGGCCTCAAGTTCGCACCGGACCCATCCACCGGTGACCAGAGCGCGCTGGGTGGTGCCATCGGCAACAACACCACCGGGGCGCACTCGCTGATCTACGGCAAGACCGATGCGTACGTCGAGTCGGTCACCGCGGTGCTCGCGGATGGGTCGGTCGTGGAGTTCGGGGAGGTGTCCGTCGACACGCTCCGCGCGGAGGCCGATGCAGATGCGGCGGCGCCGCTGCCGCGGATCTACGCGGAGGTGCTGCGGATCATCGATGAGGAGGCCGAGGAGATCCGCGCGCAGTACCCCACCCTCAAGCGGAACGTCTCGGGGTACGCGCTGGACGTGCTGCTGCAGGAGGCCGAATCGACCGGGCGGGTCAACCTCGCCCGGCTGCTCGTCGGCAGCGAGGGGACCCTGGCGATCGTCACGGAGGCGACCGTCTCGCTCGAGCCCCTCCCCGAGACGAAGGCGCTGGGGCTGTTGACGTACCACAGTCTGCTGGATGCGATGGAGGATGTCGGCGACATCCTCGCGCATGAGCCTGCGGCCGTCGAGGTGCTCGATGGGGTGCTCGTCGAGCTGGCGCGGGACCTCACGGAGTTCAAGGACGTCATCGGCATCCTCCCGGATGAGACGGACACCTTCCTGCTGGTGGAGTTCTACGCGGATGACGATGCGGAGCGCCGGGCGAAGGTGGAGGCGCTGCTGGAGGACCGGGTGGGGCAGATCGCCTTCGATGGGCTCTCCGCGTACGATGCACAGGAGCAGAAGGACTTCTGGAAGATGCGCAAGGCGTCGACACCCATCCTGCTGTCGCGGACGGGCGATGAGAAGCACATCGCGTTCATCGAGGACATCGCCATCCCACCCGAACACCTCGTCGAGTACACGGCGGACTTCAAGCAGGTGTTCGAGGACCACGGGACCTTCGGCAGCTTCTACGCCCACGCGGGCCCCGGATGCATGCACGTCCGACCACTAATCAACGTGAAGACGAACGAGGGGGTCGCGTCGATGGTCTCGATCAGTGATGCAGCGACGGACCTCGCGGTCAAGTACGGTGGGGCGGTCTCGGGTGAGCACGGTGACGGCCGTGCACGGACGCAGTGGAACCGGAAGCTGTACGGCGACCAGCTGTGGGCGGTGTTCCGCCGGCTCAAGAGCGCTTACGACCCCGACTGGCTGCTGAACCCCGGGTCGGTGTGTGGCGACCACGACATGTCGGAGCATCTGCGGTTCGGGCCGGAGTACGAGTTCGAGACGGGCTTCGAGCCCACGCTCAACTGGGACAACGAGAACGGGTTCCAGGGCATGGTCGAGCTGTGCCACGGCTGTGGTGGCTGTCGGTCGAGCCAGGAGGGGACCGGCGGGGTGATGTGTCCGACCTACCGCGCCTCACAGGAGGAGATGACCACCACGCGCGGGCGGGCGAACATGCTCCGCCAGGCGATGAGCGGCACGCTCGACCGCGATGCGATGACGTCCGATGAGTTCGTCCACGAGGTGCTCGACCTGTGCATCGGCTGCAAGGGCTGCTCGAAGGACTGCCCGAGCGAGGTGGACATGGCGAAGCTGAAGGTGGAGGTCGAGCACCAGTATCTCAAGGAGCATGGCCCGTCGGTCCGCGACCGCATCTTCGCGAACATCGAGCTGCTGTCGAAGCTGGGCAGTGCGACCGCCCCGGTGTCGAACCTGTTCCCGCGCCTGCCGGGTGCGCGGCTGCTGATGGAGAAGACGGTCGGCATCGCCCGCGAGCGGAGCCTGCCCGCGTTCCACCGCGAGACCCTCGTGGACTGGTTCGATCGTCGTGGAGGAGCGCAGGTCCCCCTCGAGTCGGCCACCCGTCGCGCGCTGCTGTTCCCCGACACGTACACGAACCACAGCAACCCCACCGCGGGGCGGGCTGCCGTGCGGGTGCTGGAGGCCGCCGGCGTGCATGTGGCGATCCCCGAGGGGGTCACCGGCAGTGGCCGTCCCCCCCACTCGAAGGGGTTCCTCGAGAAGGCTCGGGCGCATGCCGCACAGAACGTCAGCGCGCTCGCACCGATGGTCGAGGAGGGGTGGGACGTCGTCGTCGTCGAACCGTCCGATGCCGTGATGTTCCAGTCGGACTACCTCGACCTGCTGCGGGGCGATGAGGTCGAGACCGTCGCGATCAACACCTTCGGGATCATGGAGTATCTCGACTGCTTCCAGCTCGATGCGGAGCTCGCGGTCTCCCCCACCGATGAACAGCTGACGTACCACGGGCACTGCCACCAGAAGTCGACGAAGAAGGACCACCACGCCGTGGGCGTGCTCCGGCGCGTCGGCTACGGGGTCGACCCCCTCGACAGCACCTGCTGCGGCATGGCAGGGTCGTTCGGGTACGAGGCGGAGCACTACTCGATGAGCCAGGCCGTGGGTCGTCTGCTGTTCGCGCAGATCGACCGGAGTGACGGGGAGAGCGTGGTCGCCCCGGGCAACTCCTGCCGCTCACAGATCGGGGATGAGTACGGCGAGAAGCCGCCGCACCCGATCGAGCAGGTCGCAGCGATCCTCCAGCCAGCGGCCTGAGGGGGTCAGTCGCCGAAGGCGCCCGCGTCGACCCACGCATCCAGTGTGGCCTGGTCGGATGCGACCGCCTCGAACACCGCCTCGGTGTGCTCACCCAGACGGGGGGCCGGTCGGCGGATGTGGTCATCGAACCCCGGGAAGTGGATGGGGTGGCCCGTCAGGAGACACGATCCCCAGTCGGGATCATCATGCTCGACGACGAGCCCACGCGCCCGACTCTGGGGGTGCTCGACGACGGCCTCCACGTCGTTGATCGGTCCGACCGGGAAGCCCGCCTCCGAGAGGTCCTGGAGCCACGCATCGGTGGTCCGCTCGCGCATGGCGTCCTGGATCACCTCCGTCACCTCCTCGGCGTGCTCGACCCGTGCATCGTTGGTCTGGTACGCGCGGATCGACTCGCGGTCGATCAGGTCGACGAACGTGTCCCAGCTGTCATCACTCGGCACCCCCGTCACCACATGGCCGTCGGCGGTCTCGAACAGCTGGTAGGGCACGAGCGTCTGGTGGGTGGTGCCCTGTGGACCGGGGACGGCACCGTCCATCGAGTAGTTGGTGATGTACTCGTTCAACAGCGAGACGATCGCATCGAACAGACCGACGTCGAACTTCCCGGTGAACGCCGCACTGTCGGTCCGTCCCCGCTCATGCAGGCGGGCGAGGATCCCGATCGTCGCGAACATCCCCGCGGTGAGGTCACCGATGGCCTGGCCGACCTTCACCGGCTCACCTCCGGCGGGGCCCGTGAGACTCATGATCCCCGCCTCTGCCTGCAGGATGAGGTCCAGCCCCTTCCGCTCTCGGTCCGGCCCCGTCTCCCCGTAGCCCTTGATGCTCGCGTAGACGATGTCCGGGTTCTCCGCAGCGATATCATCGTAGCCGATGCCCAGCCGGTCGGTCACCCCGTACCCGAAGTTCTCGATGAACACATCGGCGTCAGCGAGCAGTGCACGGGCTGCCTCCACCCCCGCATCCGTCTTCAGGTCGAGGGTGACCGACCGCTTGTTGCGGTTGTTGACCATGAAGTAGCCGGACTTCTGGGCGGGGCCCACCCCCTGTGACCGCGCTGGGTCGCCCACACCCGGCCGCTCGATCTTCACGACCTCTGCGCCCATGTCGCCGAGCAGTGCCCCACAGAAGGGCCCCGCACGATGCCCCGTCATCTCCACCACCGTCAGTCCCGCCAGTGGGCCGTCATCTGCCATACCCGAAGAGTCTGGAGCCCGGATATAACTTAATCTGTGTCGGATGCAGGTGACCGACGCGCCGGTCACCCCTCGTTGAACTGCCGGACGAGCTCCTCGCGCTCGTCGGTCGCGAACTGGTCCCACCACACCTCGGCCTCGAAGGCGCGGGCCTCCTCGAAGTCGGGGGTCCGCGCGGAGTTGTTGAACGCCCGCTTGGAGTTCTTCACCGCCTTGCGCCCGGTGTCCTGGATCGCGGCGACCAGCTCGTCGACGGTCGCATCCAGGTCTGCTGCGGGGACCGCATGGTTGATCAGGCCGATCTGCTCGGCCTCGGGCGCCTCGATCATGCCTGCGGTGTAGACGATCTCCTTCGCCTTCGCCTCCCCGACGAGCTCGATCGCCCGCTTGGTGGAGCCCCCGGTCGGGATCTGCCCGATGTTCGTGGTGGGGACACCGAACTTCGCATCATCGACGGCCACCCGCAGGTCACAGTACATCGCGAGGATGAGCCCCCCACCCACGCAGTAGCCGTTGATCTTCGCGATCACCGGTGCGTGGCAGTCGTACGGGGCCCGGTACATGGTGTAGAACAGCTCCTGGCGGTCCATCTGCAGCGGATCGTGCTCGCTTGCGGGGCCTGCATACTGGCTGATGTCCGCACCCGCGGAGAAGGCATCATCCCCCTCACCGGTGATCACCACGACGTCGATCGACCGGTCGAGTTGGATCTCCGCGAAGGCACGCCGCAGGTCCAGCATGACCGCATTGTTCAGGGCGTTATACACCTCGGGCCGGTGGAACTCGATCGTCGCAACCCCGTCGGCCACCTCGACGGTGATGCTCTCGTACGTGGTGTACACCATCACTCAGAGTCCCCTGGTCCGGCGAATAAACATTCTGTTTCCCCCATCCGTCGGGTGGGTTCCGTCAGTGGTGGCGGATATCATGACTTATGTACTGGTGCCCAGCCGAGATGGTATGGAGTACGCAATCGCAGCGATTCCGGGCGACGGTATCGGACCAGAGGTGCTGGATGCGGTGACCCCGCTGCTCGAGGACGTCGCGGCAGCCGAGGAGATGTCGCTGGCGTTCACCGAGTTCGACTGGGGGAGCGATCGGTACATCTCCGAGGGGGCGATGATGCCCGATGACGCACTGGATCAGCTGGTCGACAAGGACGCGATCCTCCTCGGCGCTGTCGGGCATCCGGAGGTCCCCGACCACGTGACGCTTCACGGGTTGCTGCTGCCGATCCGCAAGCGGTTCAACCAGCAGGTGTGCGAGCGTCCGGCGATCCTCTTCGAGGGGGTCGAGAGCCCACTCGCGGGCTATGCTGGGGGGGACATCGACTTCGTCGTCTTCCGGGAGAACACCGAGGGGGAGTACTCCGACATCGGCGGGCGCGAGCACGTGGGGTTCAGTCATGAGGTCGCCATCCAGACCTCCGTGTTCACACGCACGGGCACAGAGGCGATCGTGCGCGCGGCGTTCGAGCGTGCCGGCGACCGCACCGGCCATCTCACGAGCATCACCAAGTCGAACGCACAGGCGCACAGCATGGTGTTCTGGGATGAGGTCGTCCAGGAGGTGGCCGCGGAGTACCCGGATGTGGAGGTGGAGTCGCTGCTCGTCGATGCGGGGAGCATGGACCTGATCCGACGGCCCGAGGAGTTCGATGTGATCGTCGCCTCGAACCTCTTCGGTGACATCCTGACGGACATCGGCGCGATCGTCACAGGGAGTATGGGGCTGGCACCGTCTGCGAACATCGACCCCTCCGGACGCTATCCGTCGATGTTCGAACCCGTCCACGGCAGCGCGCCGGACATCACCGGCGCGGGTGTGGCGAACCCCCTCGCGATGGTGCTGTCGGCGGCGATGATGTTCCGGAACCTGGGCGAGTCGGATGCCTCTGAGCGGCTGTGGACCGCCGTGCGTGGATACCTGGCGGATGCGGATGCGCCCCGGACCCCCGACCTTGGGGGCGCTGCTGGGACCGCTGATGTGATCGCAGACCTACGCAGCCGGCTCTGAGCGGGCACCGATAGGGCCGCCGGGTGCGCGCTCTACGCGGAGTCGACCGGCACGAACACCACGGGGAGGTGTCCGTGCAGGATCACGGCCTGGGCGGTGCTGCCGAAGAGTGCCTTGCCCACCGCCGACCGCTCGCGACCCGCGAGCACGACGTAGTCTGCATCCTGCTCTGTGGCATGGCTGATCAGCTCGTCAGCCGGGGTCCCCACGAGCCCCACCGCCGCCATCTCGTAGCCTGCATCCTCGACGATCTCCTCGGCGACCTCGGTCGCCGCACGCTGGATCGCCCCCGTGGGGATCGCACTCCCCGTCTCATCCACCTGGGTGCGCTGGAGCGCGACGAACTCCTCCTTCGAGAGGACGTGTGCGGCCTGCGCATCCGTCCCGAACGCCTCGGCGAGCCGCTCTGCCTCCTCGAGGACGATGGATGCGCGACCGGACCGGTCTACTGCTGCGATGACGACCATGCCGCCGGTTCGCAGAGATGGCTAATGAAATCACCTCATTCACCGGGCCCACCGCGGGGGTGCGGCCACCTCGAAGGGGCGATCCGATCGCCGGTGCTGCGCCGGCAAGCGCTGCGGCTCCGTATGTCAACAATGCTCATGCAGAAAGAAAGATTTATAATATTAATTACGAACCTTCAGGTGGTCTCCGATGAACCCCGTAATGTACCCCAGTTATGACCCACACCGGCTCGGACACGGTGTGGTGACGGGGCGGCCCCTCGCGGGTGCATGCGCACGACAGGCCGTTGTGAGCGCAGGGTTCCATCCGGAGGAGAGTGAGACAACTATGCGGCCATCCACGAACTATGCAAGATAAGAAGCAGACCCAGCAGAGTACTCAAGCATCGACAGTGACGGCGAACAGACGCCGCTTCATGCAGGCGGCCGGCCTCGGGTCGGTCGCTGCGTTGGCGGGGTGTCTGGGCGGTGACAGTGGCGCCGGCGGCGACGACACCGGCTCGGAGGATGAGGGCCCATGGCGGCCCGATGAGACGGTCCGGTACATCGTCCCCTACTCGGAGGGTGGCGGCACCGACACGTACGCCCGTGGGATCGTCGAGGCGTTCACCGACGCGATGGGACAGAGCATCCAGATCGACAACATCCCGGGCGCGGGTGGGTTGAACGGCTTCGGCCAGCTGATGCGCGCAGAGCCGGATGGTCACACGATCCTCGGCAACGCGGGCCCCCTCGAGGTGGCCCCACAGCTGCTGGAGGACCCCGGCTTCGACCAGCGGGAGTCGACCGGTATCGGCACCTTCGGTGGCTCCGCGTGGACGCTCGTCGTCAACGAGGAGTACGAGGGGGAGGTCGAGACCATCGACGATGTGATCGCCAAGCACAACTCGGGTGAGTGGGAGAACATCGGTGTGCAGGCACCGGGCAGCTCGCAGGACATCATCGTGTTGCTGGGCAAGTACCAGCTGGACAGCTACGACTGGCAGTGGACCAACCGTGTGCGGTACACGGGTACGGGCCCCGTCGCAGCGGCGGTCGCCAGCGGTGAGGTCCCCTGTGGGATCGGCACGGACGCGGGGACCGCATCGGTCGTCGAGACGGGCCGGATCTACCCGGTGACGACGTTCGTCAGCGACGGGTCGCCGGTGTTCCCGGACGTGCCGTCGGTGACGGATCTGGGCTACGACAACATCGACTGGGTCGGCGGGCTGACCCGTGCGATGTACGCACCCCCGGAGACCCCCCGGAACATCCGTGAGGGTATCTCCGATGCGCTGCGTGTGGCGATCGAGGACCCCCGGACCGTCGAGTGGTCCGAGCAGACCGGCAACCCCATCTTCCACAACGGCCCCGACGCCGCAGACGAGGTCATGGACTCCGCGTTCGACCAGTACGTCGAGCTGGGTGTCCTGGACCTCGTCGAAGAGCACGCCGAGTAGTCGCACCGCCGTACCACCGTCTTTATTTTTGATTGCCGAGACTCACAGACAGCACCCCCATGTTAGACAACATTCAACGCACACTCCGACGGATCACCGCAGAGCAGGTGATGCTGGGCATCATCTTCGTGCTCTCGGTGGTCTTCTACCTTGAACCGACCCTGCAAGATTATCCAGAGAATGCCGCGATCTTCCCGCAGCTCACCGCAGTCGCGGTGCTCATCGGCTCGGTCCTGCTGCTGACACGTCGCTACCTCCCGGGTCCGATCCGCCGGATCGTCACCGAGAACGTGAGCATCGCACAGCAGGTCGAGGAGTCAGATGAGGCTGTCATTCCAGACCAGGTGGAGGACGAGGAGGAGGCAGCCCCCGAGGACCGGACACTGGGTGCAACCTACGGGTTCCGCATCGACAACACCCTCTTTGTGACCGTCACCGCGACCCTGTACCTCATCGCCGGATGGGCGGTGGGCCTGCTGTATGTCACGCCGGTGTACGTGCTGGGCTACACCCTCTGGTTCCGCGTCCCGTGGCAGGTGGGGGTGGGGCTGGCGGCGTTCGCGACCATCGTCATCTGGGGCTTCATCCGCTTCCTGCTCATGCCGTTCGACGAGGGCGAGTTGGTCTCGCTCATGATCCTGGGGGTGCTGTGAATGTCCGCCCTCGATGCCTTCTTCGAGGGGCTCGCCATCGCGTTGACCCCCGAGGTGCTGCTGTTCCTGGCGGTGGGGCTGCTGCTGGGGATCATCCTGGGGGCACTGCCGGGGATCGGATCGCCGGTGGGGATGGCGATCGTGCTGCCGCTGACGCTGCCGCTGGATGCGACCCCGGCGATCGTGCTGCTCATCTCGATCTACAGCGGGGCGATGTTCGGGGGGAGCATCTCCGCGATCCTGATCAATGCACCGGGGACGGAGTCCGCTGCGGCGACGACGCTGGACGGATATCCGATGGCTGTCCGAGGGCTCGCGAAGAACGCGCTGGGGATCGCGACGACCGCCTCGGCGCTGAACGGCTTCCTCGCCGCGATCGTGCTCGTGGCGATCTCGCCCGTGCTGATCACGGTCGTGCTCGCGTTCGGCTCACCGGAGTACTTCCTGCTCGCGATCCTGGGGATCTCGCTGATCACCATCGTCACCCAGGGATCGATCGTGAAGGGGCTGGTCGCGGGGGCACTGGGGTTCATGATCTCGACGATCGGCGTCGCGATCATGAGCCCACGACCGCGCTACACCTTCGGCCAGCTTGGCCTGTATGAGGGCATCAGCTTCGTCGCAGCGTTGATCGGCATGTTCGCGTTCGCGGAGATGATGAAGATCGCATCACAGGAGCGGATCGCGGATGAGGCCGTCGAGATCGCCGGCAGCCTGCGTGATGGCATCATGGCCGTCTTCGAGTACCCGAAGACGACGATCAAATCGGGGCTCATCGGCATGGGCATCGGCATGGTCCCCGGGTCGGGGGCGACCACATCCACCTTCGTCGCGTACGCCGAGGAGGCGCGATCGTCGGCGAAGGACGGCCACTTCGGCGAGGGCGACCCCCGGGGGGTCATCGCACCGGAGGGGGCGAACAACCCCACCGTCAGTGGCTCACTGGTGCCCACGCTGTCGTTCGGCATCCCCGGGAGCGGGTCGACCGCGGTGCTGCTCGGGGGGCTGCTCATGCACGGGCTGCAGCCCGGGCCGACGCTGTTCGGTGACCAGCTGCACATCACCTACACGTTCTTCATCTCGCTGTTCCTCGGCAACATCCTCATCCTCGCGGTGGGGTACTCGATCATCCCGTATCTGAGCAAGATCACCGAGCTGGACACCCACACCATCATCCCGGTGGTGGTGGTGCTGTCGTACGCTGGGGCGTTCACGCTGAACCGCAACTGGTACGACGCGTTCGCGGTCATCGTCCTGGGCATCCTCGGCTACTACATGGTGATCTACAACTACTCGATCATCGCCTTCGTGCTGGGGATCGTGCTCGGACCGATCGCCGAGCAGAACTTCTTCCGCTCGCTGCAGATCTCCGGGGGGTCGTACTCGATCTTCGTGACCGAGCCGCTGTCAGCCATCCTGGTGCTCCTGGTGTTCGTCGTGCTGTTCGGGCCGTTCGTCAAGCCCTATCTGGAGCGGACGGTCGACCGGTTCGGGTAGGCGCGGGCCCACACCGCACCGCTCCTTCTAGTGTGGTGACAGCTCACAAGTCACAAGCATTTTACACCCGACTGCGGGGGGATTCACCATGACAGACGCGACGGTCTCGACGGTGACGATCGACTCGTACTCGACGCTCGTCGATGTGGATGCACAGGTCCCGGCCCTGCGTGAGCACATCCCCGGGATGACGGATGCGGAGAGCATCTCGCAGCTGTGGCGCAGCCAGTACATCCTCTACTCGCTCATCGCGAACGAGATCGATGCGTACCGGCCGTTCTGGGAGCTGATCGGCGAGGGGCTCGAGTACGCACTGCGCCAGCACGGGTACGATGTGGACGCGGCGGTGCGAGATGCGGTGCGTGCGACGGTGTACGAGGAGCGACTCACCGTGTTCGATGACGTGCAGGCGGGCGTCTCCCGCATCGTCGATGCGGGGTATGACGTGTACGTCCTGTCGAACGGGACGCCGACGATGCTGACGCATCTGCTCGAGGCGGCGGGGCTGACCGATGTGGTGACCGATGCGATCAGCGCGGACGAGGTGCAGACGTACAAGCCCCACCCACGGCTGTACGAGCATGCTGCGGCGCGCACCGACACCCCGATCGGTGAGATCCTGCACGTCTCCGGAGGCAACATGCGCGACGTGTGGGGCGCCAAGTCGGCGGGGATGCAGGCGGCGTGGCTGTGTCGGCCCGACCAGCCCCCGGTGCGGGAGTCACTGGGGCCGGCGCCCGACCTGACGGTCACGGACTTCCATGATGTGGCCGACCAGGTCATCGGATGAGCCCCCCCGGACCACACGCACCGTGTGACCGCCTCCCGCTGATCGACAGCGCGCGCACCATCGCCCGGTGACGCGTGGGGTGGCGGGCGAAGACCGCCTGCAGCGTGGCCTCGTGGGGACGGGGGTGCTCGTCGCACTGGGCGTGGGTGCGTGGGCGCTCGGTGCGCGCGTGGGGGGGCTGAACGAGCTGCTCGTCGCGGTCGCACTGGGTGCGGTGTTCGTCAACGTGGTGCCCGACGCCCAGCGGATGATCCCCCCCGCGTGGCTCCACAATCGGCTGCTGCAGGGTGGCATCGTGCTCATGGGCGCGACGATCTCCGTGGAGGTGCTCACGACCGCAGGCACCCGCTTCATCGGGGTGGTGCTCGTCTCGATGGCGCTCACGCTCCTTCTCGCGGAGGTGTGTGCACGGCTGGTGCTGCGCATCCCCGGGGAGATGGGGTCGCTGCTCGCCGGCGGCACCGCCGTGTGTGGGGTGAGTGCGGTCGTCGCGATCGGTGCGGCGATCGAGGCCAGACGCGAGCAGATCACCATCGCGATCGCCACGGTGGTCGTCCTGGATGCGGTCACGCTGTTCGTCTATCCGTGGGTGGGCAGCTGGCTGCAGCTGTCGGAGATGGTCTACGGCATGTGGGCGGGGCTATCGATGCTCTCGACCGGGCCGGTCGCCGCAGCGGGGTTCGCCCACTCGGAGACCGCAGGGCAGTGGGCGACGGTGACGAAGCTCGCACGCAACCTGCTGATCGGGGTGCTCATCATCGGCTATGCGGTGATCTACCGGTCACAGCACGCATCCACACCCGGGGTGACACACCAACTGCGGACGCTCGTCTCGACGTTCCCGCTGTTCATCATCGGGTTCATGCTGATGATCACCCTCGCGAACACCGGATGGGTGCCGTCGGCGGCGATCGCGGGTGCGGACCGCCTGTACCGGTGGTGCTTCCTCGTGGGGTTCGTGGGCTTCGGGATGGGGATCGATGCCCGCCGGCTGGCGACGACCGCGTGGCGTCCTCTGGCGGTGGCGGTGCTGACGATCTCCGTCATGAGCGGGGTCATCCTCTCCGGGCTGCTCATGCTGTATGGGTGAGGGAACCGCCGGGGGTCACCCGATCTCGATGGCGAGCTTGCCGGTGGTCCCCCCGGCCTCGAGCGCACGGTGTGCGTCGGCCGTCTCCGCGAGTCGGTAGCGGTGTGCGATGACCGGGGAGAACCGCCCATCATCGAGGCCGTCGACGACCTCACCGAGCAGGCGGCTGTGCTCGTCCGCAGAGGCCATGATGGACATGAACGCCAGCGTGTGGTCGCCGAGCATCGCCCCGAAGGTCTGCCCGGCAGAGAGGGTGACATCGCCGTGCTGGGAGATCACCACCACCCGACCACCACGGGCGAGCACATCCAGGTCCGTCGCGAGATGCGCCTCCGGGAAGGGGTCGAGCACCACATCCACGCCCTCGGGTGCCGCCGCGGTGAGCTGTTCGGACAGCGGCGGCTCGTCCGTCCGCAGTGGGGTCGCCCCCCATGACTGGAGTGCTGCGGCGGCGGCATCGGACCGGACCGTCCCGATGACCGTCGCACCCGCCGCATCGGCGACCTGCACCGCCGCATGCCCCACGCCACCGGTGGCCCCGTGGATGAGACAGACCTCCCCGGCCTGCAGCTCACCGCGGTCGATCAACGCCCGCCACGCGGTGCTGAAGACCATGGCTGCTGCGGCCGCATCCGTCGCATCGACTCCGGTGGGCAGCGGTGCCAGCCGGTCTGCGTCCACGGCGACGTACTCCGCGGTGGTCCCCGGGTCCGCGAGGCCGAAGCCCGTGCCGACGACACGGTCACCGACGGCGAACTGCTCGACCTCGTCGCCGACCGCCGCGACCGTCCCGGCGACGTCGCTGCCGACGGTCTGCGGGAGCCCCCCCGGTGGCGACGGCTGCCCCGCACGGATCTTCGTGTCGATGGGGTTGACACAGCTGGCGTGGACCTCGATGAGCACCTCCGCGGCTGCGGGTGTGGGACGCTCGACGGTGTCGACCTGCAGGACATCGGCGGGACCGTGGTCGTGAAAGCGGACGGCGCGCATGCCAGGACCTGCGGTGAGTGGGGGTAAAAAGCCCGCCCGCGCGTCTGAGGATCGCACGGGAGCCCGAGCCCGCACGGGGTGCGGCAGCGCTCACCCCAGCAGGTCGGCGACCGCCGTGGGGAGGCGAGCGAGGCCGTCGAGCTCCACGTCTGGGGCGACCCGCAGCGAGGTCTCACGGTTGTGTGAGCGGCGGAGGTACACCGCCGTGAGTCCCGCCGCCTGTGCGGCCTCGACGTCGGTCTGCCGGTCGCCGACGTAGACGCCCGATCTGTGTCCCAGCGCGTCCATCGCCTCCGCGAGGTAGTGCGGGTCCGGCTTGCGCCGCCGGAAGCCGGCGAGTCCCACATCACGCCCGCGGGTGTGGGTGAACGCATCCAGCCCGTGGTGGTCGACCACCGCGGTGACCGCGGGGTCGTAGTTGTTGCTCACCACCCCGAGGGTCGCCATCTCCGACAGCGGCCCGAGGACGTCGACGTCATCGTACAGCGGTCGCCGGCCCGCGGCGACGCGCGCGGCGATGCGTGCCGCACTCCGCGCCTCGCGGGCATCGAAGAAGCGCCTCGCATCGACCCCCAGAGCCGCACATGCCGCCTCGAGCGCCGCGGTGTACGGGTACGCCGCCAGCGGCTCCCGGAGTGCGGTCGGGATCTCCAGGCCCCAATCGGCGGCGACGTCCTCCATCGCATGAGCGTGCACCGCGGGGTCGGAGCCCCGGCCGGTGATGAGCACCCCGTCCATGTCGAACAGCACGAGCGGCTCCGGCTCACCCGGCATCTGCTGGTCTCCCGGATGACGGCCTCAGCGGGCGGCTGATGATGGATCACCTCGGTCCACATCTGATTGCTGCATACGACACCGCCGTCACGCGCCGGTAAATATCCACCCGCGTTCGAAGCCGCAGAAGCCCCCCGATCGGGGGGACGGACGGCCCAGACCGGTACCACAAAGCGCACCGCCGCTGAGTCAGCTGTATGAACTGCCAGCGAACGTGGGCGTCCACACCCCGAGTGCGGAGGACCGTCCGTGGCTGATGCGCGGAGACGGCGGACCGTCGCAGCGCTGCTGCGCCTGCTCGTCGCGGTGGCGGCGCTGGGCTTCGGGGTGGTCTGGGTCGTCCGGCTGGGGACGGCCGGGCCGAGTCTGACGGATGGCCTGCTCTTCGAGCTGCTGGGACCCGCACTGGTGATCTACCTGGGCTGGCGATACCTCCGCACCCAGCTGCGACTGCTGCGGGGGACGTCCGATGCAGATTCCAGCTGAGCCTGTACCCCCGTCACTATTGTCATCCCCAGTGAGGTGACCGTATGGATCGACAGACCGTGCTCGTCACAGGTGCCAGCCAGGGGATCGGCCGGACGATCGCGACGGCATGCGCTGATGCGGGCGCGAACGTCGTGTTGGCCGCCCGCAGCGCGGGGATCGAGGAGACCGCCGCACAGATCGGTGCGGACGACCGGACCCTCACCGTGCGGACCGACGTCACCGATGAGGCGTCGGTGGAGGCGGCGGTCGGCGCCAGTGTGGAGCGCTTCGGGGGTCTCGACACGCTCGTGAACAACGCGGGGATCGCCGGACCCACCGCCCCGGTCGAGGCGGTGTCGCAGGCGGCATGGGAGGAGACGATGGCCGTCAACGTGACCGGCATGTTCCTGATGGTGAAGCATGCCGTGGCGCACCTCCGTGCGAGCGACCGTGCGAGCATCATCAACATCGCATCGATCAGCGGCAAGCGACCGCTCGTCGAACGGACCCCGTACACCACCTCGAAGATGGCGGTGATCGGGCTGACCCGGACCCTGGCGTTCGAGCTGGGCGGTGATGGGATCACGGTCAACGCCATCTGTCCGGGGGCCACCAGCGGGCCACGGATCGACCGCGTGATCGAGGCGCAGGCCGAACGGCTGGGCGTGAGCTATGAGGAGGCCAAGGCGCAGGTGTTCACCGCAGACGCCGCCCTGGGGACGCTCGTGGAGGCGACCGATATCGCGTCGATGGTGACGTTCCTCGCCGGAGATGCAGGCCGGCACATCACCGCGCAGGACCTCAACGTCGACGGTGGCACCACCTGGTACTGAGCGTCTACGCGTCGGGGTCGGCGAACCGGGCCTCCGCAGACAGCCGATGTGCGTGCGTCCCCTCGAGCTCGCAGATCTCCGCCGCCAGCGGCGCGATCGATGCGGCCCCATCGGCGGTGAGCTGCTGGTGCGTGAGCGTCTTGAGGTAGGTGCCCACCCACACCCCACCCGTGTACTTCGAGACCTCGAGCGTGGGGAGGCAGTGGTTGGTCCCCACAGCCTTGTCGCCGAAGACGACCGGCGAGTGGTGTCCCAAGAAGAGTGACCCGTAGTTCACGAGGCCCTCCATGAACTCGCGCGGCTCGTCGCTCATCACCTGCAGGTGCTCCATCGCGTACTCGTTCGCCACCTCGACGGCCGTCTGGCGGTCGGCGACGACGATCACCTCACCGTTGTCCGCCCACGCCACACGGGCGGTCTCCTCGGTCGGGAGGGTCTCCAGCTGGGTGGTGACCTCCTCGATGGTCCGCTCGGCGAGCGTGCGGTCGGTGGCGATCAGCACCACCCGCGACTCGGTGTCGTGCTCGGCCTGCGCGAGCAGATCCGTGGCGACCAGTGCTGGGTCCGCGGTCTCATCTGCGATGATGAGCACCTCGGTGGGTCCTGCGAGGAAGTCGACACCCACATGCCCGAACACCTGCCGCTTCGCCTCGGTCGTGTACATGTTGCCCGGACCGGTCACGACGTTGACCGGGTCGACGGACTCGGTCCCGTAGGCCATCGCGGCGATCGCCTGGGCCCCCCCGATCGCGTAGATCTCATCGGCCCCGGCACGGTCCATCGCGTACAGCTGGGCGGGCTGGATCGTGCCGTCCGCCTGCGGTGGTGCACAGGCGACGATGCGTTCGACCCCCGCGACCACCGCAGGCAGGATCGTCATCGCGGGCGAGGCGACGAGCGGGTAGCGACCACCGGGGACGTACACCCCCGCGCTCTCGACGGGGATGACCCGTTGCCCCATCCGGATCCCGGGTCGGAACTCTCGCTCGAAGCCCTCGAGATGCTCCCGCTGATGCTCATGGAACTCCCGCACGTTGGCGATGGTCCCCTCGATCGCCGCTCGCTCGTCGGCCGTCAGCGCAGCTGCGGCCGCATCGATCTCCGCCGCAGAGATGCCGATCGCCTCGCGCTCGACCCCATCGAACCGCCTGGTGAGCTCGGCGACCGCCTCATCACCATCGCGCCGGACGGCACCGATGATCTCCGTGACCGCCTCGGTGACCTCCGGGGGGAACTCCAGACTCGGCCGCTCGGTGCCTTTGATGTGGGTGGTAGATTGCACATTCGTCCATATGGCGCGTGTTACATAAGCGGTGGTCACATCCCCCGCCGATCCCAGCTGACCGACCGACCGGGCCGCACCTCGCGTGCGCACAGCGTCTCACCATGCCCCGCAAATTGATATGATTTATAAGGAGGGAATTTGACATTCGTTCGATGTCAGTGAATAACTCACAAGGCGTGTTGCAGCGACTGGGCCAGCGCTTCGCGAACTGGTCGGAGCGGTGGGTGCCGAGCCCGTTCATGTTCGCGATCATCCTGACGGTCATCGCGTACATCGCAGCGCTGGTGCTGACGCCCGATGGACCGGTAGAGAACATCGTCAACTGGTACGACGGGTTCTGGGTGCTGTTGGCGTTCGGGATGCAGATGGTGCTCGTGCTCGTCACGGGGTATGCCATCGCGGACTCCAACCAGGTCAGCGGGTTGCTCGGGCGGATCGCCTCGGTGCCACAGACGACGGGGCAGGCGGCGGCGTACGTCGCGGCGGTCGCGATGCTCGCGGGGTATCTCCACTGGGGCATCGGCCTGATCGTGGGGGCGATCTTCGCGATCTTCGTGGCCAAGTCGGGCACCGAACGCGGGCTCACCTTCCACTACCCGCTGCTCGTCGCTGCGGGCTACACCTCGCAGGTGATCTGGCACGTCGGGCCGTCGACGAGCGCAGGGCTGCTGTCGGCGACGGAGGATCACGTGTTCGTGGACATCATCGGGGTGGTGCCCCTCTCCGAGAGCGTCTTCACCATCTACGCGGTGGGGCTGGCGATCCTCGTGTTCCTGACGGTCATCCCGGTGATGGCACTGCTGGGCCCGAGTGAGCAGAACTCCGTGGGGATCGAGTCGTACGCACCCGAGCTGCTCGCGGACCCCACGGAGACAGCAGCGACCGACGGGGGCTACCGATCGATGCCTGCGGACCGACTCGATGACAGTCGGATCCTCGCGTACCTGATCGGGGCGGGGATGATGGTGTACGTCATCCAGCACTTCGTCACCGCAGGCGGCATCGGTGAGGCGCTTGACCTCAACGTCTTCAACTTCACGTTCATCGCCGTGGGGCTGTTCCTGTACGGCTCGCCCTCCGCGTACATGGGGGCGATCCGCAACGCGACCGAGAGTGCCGCGGGCATCATCCTGCAGTTCCCGTTCTATGCGGGCATCCTGGGGATCATCTCGAACTCGGGGCTGTCCGACATCATCGCAGGGGTGCTGCTGGACGTGGCGACGCCTGCGACGTTCCCGGTGGTCGCCTGGCTGCTGGGTGGCTTCATGAACATCTTCGTGCCGAGCGGAGGTGGGGAGTGGGGCATCATCGGCGGCATCATCGGTGAGTCCGCCAACGCACTGGGCGTGCCCGCCGGACAGGCGATCATCGCCTACGGCGCCGGTGACATGTGGACCAACATGTTCCAGCCGTTCTGGGCGATCCCGCTGCTGGGGATCACGAAGATGAAGGCGCGGGACATCCTCGGCTACACGCTGTTGCTGATGATCGCGCTGGCACCGGTCATCGCCCTCGGGCTCTACTTCCTGCCGTACTGACCCCGCTGCGGCGGGGCGACCGCACCCACTTTTATGCGCATCGGACCGTCGTGACACCACATGTCGAGCACGTGCATCCGCGCCGGAGGGATCGCATGACGGCGCTGATCTCGGAGGCCCCACTCGCGCCCCTCATCGCCAGATTGCGTACGGGAGAGACCAGCCCCGCGTCCCACCTGGAGCGGGCGCGCGAGCGGGTGAAGACGGTCGACCCACAGATCCGTGCGCTGTTGGATGAGCCCGACAGGTGGCAGCGGCTGGAGGCGGCGACGCGAGCGCTGGAGGCGAGGTATCCAGAGTCGCACGACCGACCAGCGCTGTTCGGTGTCCCGGTGGGAATCAAGGACATCTTCCATGTGGACGGGTTCCCCACCAGGGCGGGCTCGCAGCTGCCACCCGACGTGCTCGCGGGCCCAGAGGCGGAGACGGTCCGCAGGCTGCGCGAGGCGGGGGCGATGCTGCTTGGCAAGACGGTCACGACCGAGTTCGCCTACTTCGCCCCGGGGCCGACGCGCAACCCGCACGATACGGGGCACACCCCCGGCGGCTCCAGCAGTGGATCGGCCGCGGCGGTCGCCGCAGGGCTGGTCCCACTCGCACTGGGGAGTCAGACGATCGGGTCGGTGAACCGCCCCGCAGCGTTCTGTGGGGTCGTGGGCGTCAAGCCCAGCTTCGGGCGGATCTCGACGGCGGGGGTGGTGCCGGTCGCACCCTCCGTCGACACGGTCGGCTTCTTCACCCAGGACGTCGCGGGGGCACAGCTGGCGGCGGGGGTGCTGTATGATGGGTGGCGGGGCGCAGCTGCCCCACCGCTGCGACGGATCATCGCCGTCGACGGACCCTACCTCGACCAGTGCGACAGCACCGCCCGTGCGGCCTTCGAGGGGCATCTCGACGCGCTGGCGGCCGCCGGCTACGCCATCGAGCGGGCCGAGGTGTTCCCGGCGATCGACCAGATCAACGCGCGGCACAACCGGCTGGTCGCCGCAGAGACCGCCCTCTCACACGACAGCTGGTACCCCACGTACGGTGACCGGTACGCACCGGCGACCGCCGCGCTGATCGAGGAGGGGCTGGCGGTCGAGGTGGGCGCGCTCGCGGCCGCCCGTGCGGGTCGGATCGAGCATCGACGGGCGGTCGAGACACGGCTCGCAGACCACGATGCGGCGATCGTCGTGAGCCCGGCCGCGCCGGGACCCGCACCGGAGGGGATCGACACGACCGGCGACCCGGTCATGAACCTGCCGTGGTCGTACACCGGCCTGCCGACGGTCACGGTGCCCGCCGGCCGGACGGACGCGGGGCTGCCGCTGGCGCTGCAGGTCACCGGACGGTTCGGAGCGGATGAGTGGGTGCTGTCGTACGCGCACGGGGTCGAGGGGGCCCTCGCGGACGCTCGCTGAGTCCAGCCGTCTCAGGGTGTAACGACGAGCTTGCCCACGTAGGAGTCCTCCATGACCGCCCGATGGGCCGCACGGGCCTTCTCGAGGGGGAACGTGCGTGCCACGCTGACGGTGAGATCACCGCTGTGGACGAGCTGGATGATCCGCCGCAGCACGCTCGCGACCGTGGGTGCGGTCGGGCGCGTCACGAGGTTCGACATGGTCATGAGCTGGATGGTCTGCTCGCGGTAGAGTGCGGTCATCGGCAGGTGGCAGTCCGTATCGAGTCCGCTGTAGATGATGATGCGGCCGGCGAACTTCGTGACACGGGCATCGGTCTCGAGATACTCCCCGGGGCGGTGGTCGAAGACGACATCGTATCCATCGGGCGCCGCAGCGGCGAGCGCCTCGGGGAGGTCCTCATGGCGGTACGACAGCACGGTGTCCGCGCCGAACCCGGCGGCCGCATCCATCCGGTCGGGTGCTGCGGTCGCGACCACCGTCGCACCGACGTGGCTCGCCAGCTGGACCGCGAGGTGCCCCACCCCACCGGTGCCCCCATGCACCAGACAGGTGTCCGTCGGTCGGAGCCGGCCGTGGTCGAGGAGGCCCCGCCACACCGTGACGCCGGTGAGCGCCACGGCTGCGGCATCCGCATAGCTGATCGCCCCCGGCAGCTGCACGAGCACGTCGGTCGGGACGCACACGTACTCCGCGAAGGAGCCCTGCTGGAACCGCGGGGTGTGCAGGCCCGTCCCGCAGACGCGATCGCCGGGGGAGAAGCCCTCCACCGCCTCCCCGACCGCGATGACCTCCCCCGCGAAATCCGAGCCGGTGACCTTCGGCAACGGCCCGGTCCCCAGCTCGCGGCGCTTCACATCGACCGGATTGACACTCGCGGCCCGGACCGCGACGAGGACCTCATCCCTGCGGGGCGTGGGACGCTCGTGGTCCACAAGCTGCAGGACCGACGCGTCACCGGCTCGCTCGTACTGGACAGCACGCATGTGCGGCACAGGCGGGGACCGCACAATACGGCTCCGACATCGTCCCCCCGGGCCCCGCTGTCGCGGTCGATGATACGTGATCCCCCTGTCCGGACACAGCGGGAGGCAATCGAGACAGATGTACCCCGCAGCCACGCACACTTCGGTGGAATGCGTGCGTGAATAGGTGTAGGTCACACACAGATCTGCACAGACAGGACCCAACACACACTCGATGGATCCAACGGCGGACAGCGCCCGATGACCGCCATGAGCGCCGTGTGCTGCGGCGATACACGGGTGGTGTCCCGGTGCTCGGGGGTGGCTGATCTGCCGTGCTCATCCGCTGCGCGGGGCTGTTCCGCTACCGTCGATGCGACGGGCGGCCCCGTACCGGCGCAGACTCCGCCGCCGGGGTGACGGTGCCACCATCTCGTCGTGCGCGGGCGGGTCACAGACGGCATCGCTGCTCGCCCAGCCGTGGGCCCCGTAACATCAGTGCAGATTTATGGGTCGGAGGAGCAGTTCAGGAGTGATGTGCACGGATGACGGTCCGTCGTCCCCACGCAGGGCGGGCCGCGCGTGATCCCACCGATCGCCTACATCTCCGCTGGGGTGACGGTGGCGCTTGCGGTGCTGCTGGCGGTGACGGTGTGGCGCTGGCGGCGCGCCCCCCAGGATGCGCTGTGGGGGCTGTTCGCGACGGTGGTGGGGCTCGTGACCTGGTGGTCGCTGGTGGCGACGGGCAAGTTCGCGAGCACGTCGCT